>Ga0056128_1000853_pt1 | contig 30842 bp, 14 predicted proteins | sample WorMetLIZISLAND2_FD_71113 | JGI IMG/M metagenome (GOLD analysis project Ga0056128, IMG submission 71113) | Marine gutless worms symbiont microbial communities from Max Planck institute for Marine Microbiology, Germany - Olavius geniculatus... ...
GGGAAAATGCAATTGGCAGCATTCGATGGCCCATCCCCGAAAACCCCCTTATAGGCGCAAAAATCTTGCAAAAATCTCCTGCGCAAGCCGAGTTATAGCCCATTTTGTCCCAAATTTCGTTGCCATGGCAACGGGGGTCGGTCGGGGGAAAATGCAATTGGCAGCATTCGATGGCCTATCCCCGAAAACCCCCTTATAGGCGCAAAAATCTTCTACCGTAGCAAGTACGGTATCGCGGATCGCCAGTCGGCAAATTTTGTTATTGCCTGCAGAAACCTATAGAATTTGCCATGCACGTATATTGTATACGCTAACTTTTGATGTTCATTTTTGCCACATTAATCTTTTAAAAACGCCAACCCTAATACAAACACCTAACCCTGATCCTAACCCTAAGCCCTAAATACCACACCATAATATTCACGCGAATTTTAGCCAGTAGCACGTACGCATGTAGCCTACTATATTTAATGTCATTCGCTAAGTGGCGACTGCGATTTTTCGTTCTGACCGGTCAGATAGCCTATACACAGGCTATTTTACTGGCTACCGGTCAAATAGTCAGTGCGTTGTTGAAAATGCAGTGACATAGACTGCTGAGCTTCTTGTATATTTTATTATTTGGAAAATAGCTTTTGGAAGTCAAGGAAAACGATTGCTTTATTTCTCTCCTGGTCAACACTTTAATGACGAGTATATATACAAAATTGCGTAGCCTAGCTATAGACCTACTATCGCATACTATTTCAACTTTTCTGCAGTGCAGGCCTAACGACGCGCACGTTAAAGTCACGTAGGCCTATGCATACATGTAGCTTAATCCCCCGTTTACACGATCCAGTAAACGTCCGGCAAATTTCCAGCAAACGTCAAGCAATTAGCACGTGTATTTTGAATACATTTGCTGGAAGTTTGCTGGACGTTTGCTGGATCGTGTAAACGGGGTATAACGTAACTGAACGTAACTAAACTAAACTGAACCGTAGTGACAGAATGTCTTAGTTCAATATTCTGTTCAGTTCAGCTACGTTCAATGATGTTGTTCTGTACGCGGCTAATACCCCGATTATACGATCAAGCAATCATCAAGCACGCATCGAGCAAACATCGAGCAAACGTCAAGCAAACGTCAAGCAATTAAAGCACACGTAGTGCTCGTGTATTTTGAATATATTTGCTTGATGGTTGCTTGATGTTTGCTTGATGTTTGCTTGATCGTGTAAACGGGGTATAATAATACGCCAATTCGTAAATTATACCACTAAATTCGAAGCGCTGTTTTTGTATACTTATTAATGGTTATAGTGGCAAGTTTGCTGCTGTACATATGGTCGTAATAGGCTAAGTAAAAAGTCTACGTGTTGAGATCAGCTGAACATTCGAGATTGTAAAATGATAGCACAAACTACTTAGCTACAAATGTGCCACCCTGTTAAATATGTGTACCGTACGCAATTATTGTAGGCCATCACGCACATTACTCGAGTGGCGAAATGGTGCTGCTTACTGTCATCTGTTCCTTCCGAGACAATATTATACCCCGGTATGTTATCACGCGACAAGTGACGTCATCTGCAGGTATTCGAATCATGACATCATGAGTGACGTCATGACGTTCAACGCAGCCGCAACTTCAGCTCTTTGGCCAGAATTCCACTGTGACTGATATACTCCGACTGCTGAAGATCAACATCTCTGTGATCACCAGGGACGCAATGATTCCGCTTTTCATCACATTTGACGACACTTCGACGTCACCATGTTAAGTTATCTGCAGGTAGTATACACTGACATCATAACGTCGTCACTGTTCGCTGAACTAGATATACAGAGTGGTCCGCGAACAGTAGGCCCTATAAGCCACGTAATTTCAGTTTATCACTTTAGCAGTATCGAGATTTTAAAAATTCTTCCACGGTTATATTCAACAGCGCACATTTTCTGTGCAGTGCGATCATTAAAAAGCCCCCGGAACCAAACCTTATAGGCCTACTGTCTTGTAAACTTTAGTAGGCTATTTAAAAGCTTAGGCCTACATAAGCTAACGTTTAATTTTATCACAACGTAGCTACGAGTAGGCCTAGTCTATATAGCCTACTGCCGCTTTTGAGGTACCGTACGGTGAAATTTTTAACGATCTCCATTGATAACGTATATCGTTGAATGTGCCAGAGAAGGAATTTTGCAAATCGGTCAACACTGGATGAAGTTAATATGACTGACAGAAGCTTATAACGGTTTACTGATTGGACCACCCTGTATAGGCTATGCGTTGTTCGTGGTGGGTGGTGATGTTTGTCACGTGACCGCAGTGGCGTCGTCAGTTCTTCGACGTGAAGCGATCCACGCGTACCAGTTCACTTGACCGATCTCCGCGGCGCCGGCGCCGTCGCTTCCGGTCGTCTTGTGCTCGTGGTTGGAGCCGTGTCTGTTAGCTGATCCGCCGACGTATGGGAAGTCCGTCTTGCTGAACTGATAACAACGATGACGACGTCGACGTCTTCGATGCGGCTTTTTGGCGACGCCGGACAGACGTCGTCCACGCCGGTTGAAACCCACAAACCAGGACGTGTTGGCTGCCGACTGGAACTCGGTGAAACCGTTGGCGGCGTGCAGCTCGCGGAACGCACATCGTCCGTTTGACGCACCGGCTGCCTGCCGCTAAACCACCGCCACCAACACGTCTTTATTAGTAGTCGCACAACCGTACAAGGTAAATGTAAAGATAAACCATACTCAAAACGAGCGTTGGGTCCGGAGCTAATCCCGGTCAAAGGCAGTCCCGAGATGGAAATGGGTCACATGGGTCATGGGTCACGAAAAATGACCCATTTCCATCTCTGGACTTGCCCGAGGTCGTTACCCGACAGTGCACCGGGCTGAAATCGAACCAGGGACCTCATGGTCACTAGTTCGACATGCACGCTACAGTTACACCGCCAAGTCATCACACTACAACCGTAGAAATGCAGCTGAAATTGCTAAATTCCTAAGCACTTCCGAGCTGATTTTGAACAAAAGCGCCTTACTGTCGTAGCGAACGGACGGCGCGATGCATTTAGTTTTGCTTTGTCTTGACACCACACGTTAGGCCTACATAAGTGATAATCAAATTCTGTCGCGGCTGATATAGGCCTAGGCCTGGATTAGCCTATATGTATTTTACCCGAAATTTGTGGACGTTCCCTCTATTTTCAACTCCACACCTACAATGTGACAAATTTTTTTTGCACATTTGCTAACCACGCCCTAGAGTTTTTTTCTCTGGCTACGCTGCTTGGATATTTGCAGACGGTCGAAGTGTCCGAATGACTGAATGCGTGGGCAACAGTGACTGCGTGCCTTTAGCCTAGCAGACGACAGATAGACTCAGTATTGGCGCGCGAAAATAACGTACAACTCTAAGTATAGGTGAGTGTGTATTAATGACCGGAGTAGACGATAACACTCAACACGAGAATCAGTCAGGCACACCATACTCCACTGTGGCATGCGAAAATTTTTAGATCGGATCGAACCGAAACCGAATATACAACTGCAAGGCGGCACATTACTATAGTTCGGTTTAGATTCTAAATCTAAATTTAGATTTAGGTCTTTAGACCTGTAAGAAAACAAGAAAGCCCAGCTGTTGCTAGGGAAGACGCGCTCACGCGCTACAGCTTATACCGTTTTTGTTGCAGAACTGACCTTCAAGGCCATCTAAGACCGACGATTTTCATTTCATCTGAAAGGCCTTATGCGACGTCCTATTAGTGATCAATAGCAACTTAAGCCCTATCACGCTGCGTTTAGCCACAATACATTTGTTACGGACAAACGACGCACGACGGACGACAATCGTGCCATAGTCGACCACAGCATAACTGTAGGGCGTCAAAAACTTGGGTAGCCAATGAGTCGCAGGGGTTGATGTGAGCTACAGGGTGTGCCAAATAAATGACCCAACTTATTTTTATCAGAACTATCGTCTTGGCTATCTGTCTGCCAAAAATTATCAAATTTGGTGGAGACTTGACGAAGTTCTAAAAAACAAGTTTGGTCACCCTATAGTTGGGTGTGTTACTATAATGGGTTGAAGTTACCACGGTACGGTAAGTGTGTAACATCCACCCACGTCAACACTATAGCATTTTTTGCTACCGTCGACAGATTTCAGGTTCGAGCGTGTGCTATAATGATCCAGAGACCTTGTGACCGTTAGGTCGAGCTTATCAGTAGCTGTGGCACCTGGAAACGCCGACTCACAGCCGGGCCGCTAGTTATCAGACGAAACAATGCCAAGAACGTGGACGCCGAAAAGGAAAAATGGCAAAAGCGAAGCCGCAGGCAGCATTGATTTATAACCGAATACTTTGATACGTTTCCGCTAATGTGTAGGTTATCGGCAGTTTTACGGCCGTCGGCCGGCAGAAGGTGTCGTTTCTTCTATGAGATGAACGATTTAGAACGGTACGCGCCGTTCAGACGTCTATATATCCGAAGCAGCACCAGTGCCAGGAATAACTTTTTACACCGACTGCAAAACAGACGTAAATTTAAAAAAAACAATTTCCCACATAAAAGCCGAGTCAACAGATTGCTAAATTTCGAGATAATTGTTTGAGCACTCACCCAGAGTTTATCTTACATCATCCTTAATCTTCACCTCGGTGATATTACAAATTATTTCTGAATTAAGACAAAAGTAAGTAGGCTTACATTTTAGAAAATACTTGCATCACCTACCACTCTCCCACGTAAAATTACGTTAAGAGATAACTGACTCATTATCAGATCTGAATGGGACACACTAGCAAACAAATACAAAATATAGTTGAAATTATGTTAAGTACAACGAGAAAAGAAATACCTAAAAATAGATAAATTTACGACATATAATACCAGAGAGGGTTAAATTAATAATAACACAGCAAAGTAATAGTAATAAAATGCAGAAAAATAGGGACATTGATCAATCTTTTTGCTGGACTTTCTTCAAATATTTCAAAATTAACTACCATGCAGCTTTTAGCTTAAAACGGTTAACCTTTTTATATCACCGACAAACAGACGAAAGATTGTTGATAAGATTGGTCATTTAAACCAGTCAGCAAAAAAACACATATAAACTAAGAAGAAGGGTGCGGCAAAAAAAGTAGCCTTTTAAAGGTTTCCGCTGTTTTCTTAGCAATCGTTTATAATCTTAATTTAAAATTTTACACATTCATTTTCCAAAATGTTTTACATCTAACTGCTAAGTGAAATGTTAATGTTAAAAGTTTATAACTTCGTTGTTTTCCAACAGAATCACATTTTACTTGGCAGTTAGATGTAAAGCATTTTACGAAATAAACCTGTAAAATTTCTAGTAAAAATCTTAAACAGCTGCTGAGAAAAACCGCAAAAAAGCTTTAGGGGGCTACTTTATTTCGCCGCACCTTGTATAACGGCTTGGATAACAAGACAACGTTCTTAACCGCAATGACGATAAACAGACAGCTTAAAGTTGTACACAGACCTAGTCCAGTGGGCGTCCAATTGAGCTGCCTACAAATCGCGTTGGACCGAGTGGCACACTGTCTTCTGTCCGGATGGACAGTCATCGACTAGCTCAGCTGTCTATAGCCAGACACGTCGCAACACGCTACTGCATTTCTACTTCGCGTGTACAACGCCATAGAAGTGAACCGAAACCGAGAGCAGCAATTTTAGTTTTTTTCTAAACCGCCTTTTGTTTTTGACCTAGTAACCCGTGCGAAACACGGGCGGACGGGCAAGACATCGTAAACACGTAATGCGACTTATTAGGCCTATTAGGACTTCAGGGACTAACGGTAAATGCAACTAAAAAGGCCGTGATATGGCTCTTAATGGAAGCCCATTCCAGAACTACGAAGCGTCACCTGCCCTGTGGGATCACACAATGTTATCCGCCACCCGACACCCGTGAACGCGCCCCGCCTTAACCCCAACCAGATAGGCCGGTACTCGATTTACCTACCCGGAGGGATAGAAGGCTGAGTTGACCGAGGTAGCTGGTTACATACAGAGATGGTTTACCTGCCCGCAGGCAGTCACCCATCCAAGTAGACTAAACTAACCCGGCCCGGCGTAGATTAACTTCGTTGATCGGATGAAAGGCGTTGCCGCTACGCCACGCCACCCCTCTAGTAATCGATGAACGTTCCTAATCGATACTCGATAAACTGAGACTGAGTTAATATACTGATTGCATTCTGACCCGGACGACGAGTTTCCCTCGTCGGTTAAAACAGAGGTAGTCGCCGGTGACGTCGCTCTGGATGCGAACTTGACTCCCAAACCAGATCGTTTCCACGCGCAGGCGCGCTACACCACACACGAATATACGGTATATACCGGCTATTTCTGAATAAAACGGTAATGATTATGTTACACAAATTCATTAAGTTGCAACTTTTAATTTAACTTGTATTAAGAATACCGGTTATGGGCAACTTGATCTAATCATGTTAATTAACCGCCTTAACAACGGTATAACGTTTTTTTCAGACGTCGCCCGAAGATTAAAAAATACTTTTTCTTGACCACTATTAATCACATCATATAGGTTATCCATTAAGTTTAGCTTATTTAGAAAACGTGACACAACAGCAAAATAACTTCATGAGGACAGAGTAAAACGTAAACGTATAGCTTAAAAATTATCAAAACATCTGACAAATTTAGGATTAATAGATCAGCAGCTGTGTTTCTGATGTACAAAAGATATTATTGACGCGCTACAGCTATGCTGTAGGCGTAGATGTAGGCATCTATGGCACGATCGAGTTGTCGTGTGTCCGTCCGTCCGTCTGTCCGTCCGTCTGTATGTCACGAATGTATTGCGGCTAAACGGTGCGACATAGGGCCTAGGTTGCTATTGATCACTAATAGGAAGTTGCATATTGACTTCCAAATGACATGAAAATCATTGACCTTAGATGACCTTCAAGGTCAGTACTGAAACAGAAACTGTATAGGCTGTAGCACGTCTTCCAAGCGACAGCTAAGCTTTATTGTATAATAGCTTACCGGAATCACTCTGGAGAGGTGCACGGGCGGTGGGGTGGCGGCCAGCAATGAGCACGTGTTGGCCTGAGCAGCGACTGTGAAGTTTGTATCGACGTACGACCGGTAACTGGGGCGGCGCTGAGGCAGCTGAGTGGGGTTGTCGACGATGTCCGACAGAGGTCGCTACGTGGCGCAGGTGTACCGTCTGCCAGTCGTGAGAAGACGACAACACGCCTTCGCCGACGACGTCTGACGTGGTACACAGCTGCACAGACAACTAAAATAATTAATTATCCAAATCCTGTTAACCGTCGTTTGGCGAACTGCATCTATGCCGTATAGGCCTACTAGAACTTCAAGCTTCAAACATTATACAAAATTAAATTCATATATTAATGATGGCTTTTAGCATAGTTGTAGTTATTATAGGACGTTGTGTTCAGTCAATAAAGTTAATCAACGCCAGCCTTGGATTGTACTTGGACGGGTGACAGTCGGCAGACGGGTAAATCATCTCCATAAAGTAACCAGCCACCCATGTCAACTCAGCCTGGCCATCCCTCCATGAGAACCAGCAGCAGGTGAAAGCGCAAACGGGCACACCGCGCGATGCACTAGCCCCGCATCCGTGGGCTCGCAGTGTAAAAATTGGTGTCTGGCTGAGAACAAAAGAAACAAACTTCAGAGTCGCCGTATAGCTGGCGAATAGCTTTACATTTTTAAGCACCATAGAACTTCACACGACCCACTGTAATTCAATTAGGATTACCGAAACTAAACCGTCGGAAATTTTCACAGCACGCGATACAATACTGTAGGGTTATTTAATATTGTCACATTTCGGAAGATGGTAGGCTCGTTAAGGTTGCATAGAGTAGAACTATATACTACAGAATGCTGTAAGTCAACGAGAGCCGATTAACACACAGGTCTAACTAATTGCACTGGACGACTCCTGGTCGCCGGTAAAACTTACTGTGAACTCGCGTATCACTGATCTCCAGACCACCCAGACAGCTCGTTCCGCACGTACGTTCACACATATTTTAGCATAAATTACCCACAGTTATACCGCGTTTACACGATGAAGTGTACATGAAACAAACGCATTCAATATACACGTTCATGACGTGTGCTCTAAGTTTGTTTCACGTTTACTTCCTCGTGTAAACGGGGCATTAAACCTTCTGTAGTCGGGTTTAGAGAGAACGTGGAAACAAGCTTCTCCAGGTTCGACATTGATGTATGCTTTGTCTACAGTCAATCACTGTAACTTAGTGTCGACATAAATCATTTATTCTAACTCGGGTAACGGGCACATGAACAGAGAATGTACAGTAACATGTATATTGTTTAGTAAAGATCATAAACTTTTAGGGATACGATATGCTTTTCTTAATCTAGAGTGTCACAAAAACACGCTTAAGGTATTCTTATTTAACCCAGCACCTGCCCCGCCGACTTTGGTACACTATTATGCATAGACCTGAAAAACGATTGGTAGCATGCTAGAGATAAGACTGATAATATAATTTAAGTCTTAAATTGTACGAAGGGACTGAATATGATGCAGACTGTCGTGGAAAATTTGTTGCACCTGGAAAATTCTTCCCACCTCCATATTCTCATAATGTAACTCACCCTAACCCTAACCCTAACCCTAACTTTAACGCTATCCCTAATCTTAACCATAACCCATACTGCTGCATTTGGGAATTATTTTCCGGTGCGACGAATTTTCCACTACACCGGACGGACAGCATTAGTGGCTCACTCGTGTCGCAGGGTAATGACAGAACGATGCTGCCGCGGCTCAACCCACCTTACTTTACCTGTGAATGTATTGTTTAGTGATGGTTATGCCGTAAGGCGCCTAGAGTAGTGCGGCAAGAATATGAATGATCGCAGCAGCTGCCGCACGTGACTGCAGACGAACGGCTAGTCACACGCACTATGCTGATTATGAGCACCTGGGGTCTTGATGCGATAAAAAAATTCAACCATTCACCCACGCATGCGCACCGCAGGGGCAGGTCGGCGCGATTTTCGACCGCTTCTATATACTAGCGCTGCTTGTATTTAAGCAACTACTTTTCTCAAAAGTTTTTAGTATAGGCCTAGAGGTACCTAATAAATATTAATAATGTTGTTTCTTGCGACTAGGCAATATGTCAAGTGGAAACGGCAAGATACTTACGAAATGATATGAATAAGTTCTACTCTCAGGGCTTGTTAATTAATCACTGAGTGAAAAGCGACAAGAAAAAAAGCCAGGAAAGCACAAAAATCCGTATATCAAAAGGAGTTTAAAGTCCTAAATTCTAAAGCCTAAGATTTGTTAAAATGAACCGACTAGTGTTCGGACTATTACATACTCTAATGCATCATTTTATTTTCAAAATTTCAATAATTGTAAGTTGACTTTTCTAGTTGTATGTGGCGTAAAATATTATAGTCCTACAGACTACAACGACGAGTCTCATGGTAAGTAACAGACGGACGACGAACTAATCACAATCTAAGGGTCATCAGTTATAGCTGCACGGCGCCGCAGGTGGATCACTCAATATCTGCGGCGAGCACCTGTTAAAGCAGCTGTCGATCAAACAGACCTGAGACGTGCGCCGCTAAACGGCGCCTTCTGTCAACAGCGACCGACCGGCGATTTAGGCCTACTGCATATACTTAGCAGTAGTGCTACCGACCGACAGACTATGCAATTGACTTGACCACCCACAACATCGACAACTCACTGTCTTATTAACCACTTAGAGCGGCCCAGTTCTCACCACACCACGTAGCTGAATTCCATATTGCACCATTACGCGCACTGATCGTAACACTACCATTAGAGCGCATACAAAACGGCCGTTAGAAGAAATTCAGCATTATTATCGTGAGCAGAAAATCTTCTTTTGGAAATGTTAAACGACGATTACCAACATTCTGTAAGATACATAAACGACCTTATGCGGTCGATAAGTTTGGCTTAAAATACCTTTACACAAAACGGAAACTTGTATTGTAGGATCTGATACTTTTTTGGAAGTACGATGGACAACTGCTTTATTTGTTACATTTCAATTTCAATTCCATAAAAAATCGCTAGTTGTACAACAGAGTTTACGCAACAGCACAGCTGTTTGACACAGTTAAACAAGTATAACGTTAATATATAAAATGTCGCTGACCTATCAACCAATTATGCACACAAACATACTATAAAGTATAGAGACTATTCATAAGCCTACGTAAAACTTCGCATTTATCGTTCGTTCCAGCAAAAAAAACTTTAAAATCGACATTTTTGTGAGAAACAAATCTCGCGTTATTGCGGAAACAAAATCGTAAGCTAAATAAAAAATATATGCAACTTAACTCTAACTGTAAGAGTTAACTGGTCTCTTGCTTTACTTCGTTGGCGACCAATATATTAGTCAATTATTTGTCGTCTATTGACGCTTGCCGCAACAAACTTCACCTGAACGTTAAGTGAGTGTCCAGTGGATGAAGTGCTGGCTGCTATCTTTTATTACTGAGTTAAGAAAACCGGGTTCCACGTGGTGCAAAAATAGCATTAATGGCAGTAAAAAAAGCAAAGTTTATTTACGATGCTGAACGTCTAAGGCGAGGTCTTATACTTAACGAGAAGGGGTCGGCAGTGGTCAGCTGGTTAGGGCGCTTCGTCAGAAATTTGTCGATTCAGACTTCGTTGGCACATTGGCTATAAGGCGCAAATCTGTTAGGCTACTTGAAGCGTCTAGTTTACTGCATTAACCGCCGTTTGCAATCCAAAATTCGATTGGAATTCTGATCTATAAAAAAATTATCTTCCAGTGGGGCTTGCAACCAGTGTTAAGGTCACACGAGTGTTCCTGTCAACGACATCTCACATCGTACAAAGACAAGACATCTGTTGTAATTATAGCTGGCGTCGATGACGCTTTTAGTAATGAGACTTGTTTATCAGCCTATATCTGCTGCGTGTGCTCAGCAAACAGGCCTACTCATCAAAACTGCCGCTTCAGCAAACAGTTTTTGGTTTCTATACGAATTCAATACCAAGACAATCTGCTATACAGTAGCCTGTCATAGCACCATACAGTCTCAGAATGGCTGCGGTCTGCGGCAGTATGATTTGCAGGTGTCCGGGCAAGTAGGCGCAATTGTGATCAGTCGGCGTGCGTGATTTACTGTCGATCGCAACTAATTTGTGTGATTTTATACCACACACGTGAAGACCGCAATCGTTGTGTCGTTTTGCGGTCTTAAAGCAGCAAAAATATTTACACCATTATAATAAAACATGCTAGTGCTAACTGTACTAAACTTAGGCCTACGTGCAGTCAGAGCGTAAGCTACAGACAAGCATGGGTATCATGCCGATGCTAATTGCCAGTTTTGCCACTAATAGTAAATAGGCAAAAACTGATGATAAACTTAGGCCCCTACTAAGAGATTGTTATTTTTTATTTTTTCAGCTAAGTTGGGTAGCAATGTTTGTGTTTCGTAATTAAATAGTATAGAAACTGCCGAAATAGCTTATCACATTAGGCCTACTTTTTGACCAACGAAAAGTGACAGATTGAGCATCGAAGTAAAAGTTTTACTATTACCAGTTCAGTTTGAAACAGTTTTGACTCAAAATGCAAGAACTGTCGTGAGAGTAATTATATAGTTTCAGGGATGTACTGATTACTGTTGGACACGCTAAATGTTACATGGTTTTGCTCATCCCTGATAAGTTTTCTGCAGGCGCCCACGTTCATCTACGACCACGGTATTAAATCGAGGTAATAGTGGTCTATATATAGTAACCACTATTGTACTATAATAACCGCTTACCGTAACGAAGCTGAACATTGACTCCAAGACGACAAGTCCCACAAGAGATCTAAAACAAAACCAACATGTGACATCAGTAAAGTGCAGACGCATTCCACAGAGTGGTCCAAATATAGGCTAACCCACGAAGTTTCGTCACAATTTTGTTGATAAACGTTGGCCTACTTTGGAAGTTCTTTCAGCGAGGCGCTTGCAGTCTGGCACTTGTCCCTAGCAATTTGCAATAGGCTTATGCTACAATAGCTTGGAAAATAGTAAGTCAACTTTTAAATACTAAATTACAAGTTTGTAATTTACGCGACATGTTTGAGTTATTGTAAAATCTGTAGGCCTAATAATCGCGATGTTCTAGGCCCTATAAAATGCACGACTGAGCGTGGCGCGAAAAAAAACCAATACTTAGTAAAGTTATGAAGTTGTGAAGTTAAGATATTTTGTGGCATTCTTGTATTATATAAACCGCTTCTATACGCACAGACGTGACCCAAAATGCAGTCGTTTAAACAAGTGGACCTCCTGTCGCCGGTGTGCAGACATATTTCATGCATATGCTTTGCCATCGTCAGCTTTGCGTGAGCGAATAAGCCTATATGCGTCAGCGTGACGGCGACGTCCGTAACGTTACGACCAACGGCGCCAAAGCTTTTAGACGCGTTTGTCTCGCATATTGAAAGTGGGTCTTCGTAGATTTTGCTCACATCACCCGGCGTGCGTTATGTTTAACAGTTAGTCGCTATAAACTTTTGCTGCCGGTAATCATTAGCTGTACAAACAAACCAGTTACAAAGCTACGAGATCTGTCATATTAATACGAGTTTTACATTTGAAGTTTTCACCTCAAAAATCCATAATCAAAATTAATATCCGGAACTGTTAATTCCTTATGCACCGTCAGCTTTTTCTGTCCGTGGGTTAGGAACGTTTATAGGGACAAAATTAGAGTTTAAAATAGGGTTGAAACGTTGGATAGATGTCAGAAATGGAAAACAATGTAATTTTTACTTTGCTGCTCGTCATTATTACACTAAATAACGCCACACCCGCTGCACAAAATATTATTTTTTACGTAATAAATCCCGCTGCTGAAACACTTTTGCCTTCAACTAACAACTCTTCTGCGATTCGAATATTAGTTTTGCTCAACACAGTGGGACAAAATACCGGACCCCGTTTGTTTTTATTGCACATCCTTTAAATGAATAGACAAAAATTTACGAAGTTTGCTAGAACTGTCTGCCGGACTATACTGTTGCAAGTAAGACAACATTATGTAGGCAGTAGGCCTACTACTGCTTCAGTTTGTGTCTAAAATACCTGCTTTTTGCTCTCAGACACGCAGGCGTAAGCTTACTCGTAAATTTTCGTCGGTAATTATGTCTCAGGTTGTAGTTGATTCGCCGACGCCGGTCCGGTTTTAGATTGTCGTCGTCAACGACCGAACTGGAGGACCCCCACCGCCCAGAACGACCTTTTGCGACCGATCTTTTGCCGTCGACGGTCAAAGTGTGTGGAAGAGTCTACCGGCGTCCATTCGCGAACCATCACTGTCACTCACTGTCTTCACCGACAGACTCAGAACCCATCTTTATGGGCAATAGTTGCGGCGTTTGTGATTTGGAATGGGCGCATTTAAATCTGCGAACTAACTAACTAACTAACTAAACAACTGATGTATTTTGGGCCGGTGCTTACCGGTGAAGAAGATTTTGTCGACAGAATGGCGAGCAGAGACTTGTGTAGAGAAGAACCGTGAACCGACATCCCATGCCAACGTGACCCACACGCCGTGCAGTCAGTCCGCCCAACCAGCTATCCCGTCGACCACTTGCAACAACCTCCACCACCACGCATGCGCAGCCACGCCATCTCTACACACTTCCGGTCTGTCGCGCTGCAGCTATTTCCGGTTCCGATTTGACAAGCTGACGTCACTTCCGCCTCGGATAACGACGATCTTCTGCTAAAACCATCGACGGCAAAATGAAACTTTGATACGAAACCGGCGCAGTCAGCCAGTCGGGTAGAACGCAAACCACACAAGGGTAAAGGGTAAAGGGTAGCCAACTCTCTAGTATCATAATACTTTGTCAACGAGCACCTGACTTCGACTTGCATGCACTTGGTGCTCCCAGCCCCTTTACACAAATCACCATACAGACTTGTGTCCGTTTGCAGTGGAATCTATTGAATAAGTTCGACGAATTTTATTTCAATATATTTATTTTTCGTTCTCTGATAACATAAGATTAAAGGGCAGTATTGCAGAAGCTAGCCAACCCTAAAACGGTAGACCGAAGCCCCATATTATCCATTTAATTGTTGCCGCTGCAGCTTTAGGAACAGTCAAAAAGTTGTGTATTATTGTACGGGTACTAATTTTTGGCAGAAATCACGCACTTGGTAATATAATTGCTATAACGAGGACAGGCGGAGTTAGCTCCCATTTCTTTTTCGTTGTACAAAATGTTGCAATTAGCCGCCAAAGTCGAGTCGGTCATTTACCAGATTGACTGAACAATTTTTAGATATACCTGCCTGTTTAGATTTGAAAAGTGCTGTTACCGCTGCCGTGCAAAAAGAAGTTTGTTTAACGACAGATGATCGCCGTAGCTACAGACGTAAACACGAACCACAGGCCTATTATATGTAAAAGTTATCAGTTGCAGCGGCGATATAATGCGAGACGCGAGCTGCTGCAGGAGCGTACGATGCTGTCGACTTGCTGCTACATAGCGCTAACACTGTAGTTGTGATTCGGCGTGCGTCGCGTTGCGCGGTGCGACCACACTACGCAGCTAGCATAGAACCAGGTGCCCGTTCACTTGCTGGCTAGTGACTAGAGATGGGCTTTAGACTGAATGCCTTTTTCTACTCGACTAACAGCTACATTACAGTGTTTATGGACTGACTAGCACAATGTGTTTTTAATGTCTTATCATCCTGTTCTTGAATGCGTTTACATTGCTCGCGTCAACAGAGGTTTTTTGGTAATTTATTCCAAGCATTCCAACTTTTTGACTGAAAAAGTATCAACCACAGTGCTAAGTTAACATTTTTATGTAATTTTAAATTATTTTCTTTAGTTATCGCAAAATTGCTACAGCGAAAAATGTACTACAATCCACATTATCAAGACCATAAACTATTTAATAAGTTTCAATGAATTTTTTTGGAACCCTTTGTTGTTTACTGTACAGTTTAGTTATACAAATTTAATCTTTTAAAGTTTGCAGACTCAGCTTGTTTGACTTTGTGGTCGTAGTCAATCTTCATGTTTTTACTCTATCAACGACATTCTATTGAGTTAATCGACATTTACAACAATTTACTGTAATTGTTTGATGAGTTTGTTGAGGTAATCAGATCATTATTAAGGTATACAAAAATTGACTTGGTTGTCAAAACATGTTAACGACGGACAAAAGTGATAGTAAACTTACTGTTGTTTTACAAAGTTAGGCGTAAAAATTTCGCAAAAGCTTTAATTTAGAAGCTGTTTCCTTAACAACGTTTGTCAGCAAGTTTTTGCTCTTTTAAGAAGATCGATTCATAACGCATGGGCCGCGTGCTTTAAATCCTTATTTCACGTTGAGTTTGCTTTTATTGCGATAATGTTGAGAACAAGAGAGATCTAATGCTCGGCAACTCTGGATTCGCGTTATTCATTGTCATGCATGTTTTTATCTTATTTGTTCTTCTGGGTACTTGTATGTATGTATGTATTGTAATTTGCCTTGAAGCATACAAGTACAAGTACAGATAACATAAAACAGTGAGGCTGGACGACCAGGCAGTGCACTTACGGTTGCCCATACTAAAAACTAATAAAAAAAACACTAGGCCTACTAAAAGATATCACAGTGACAATGGTAAAACACATTAAAATACACTTAACACATACAGAACACTATTGAATAATAAGAAAATCGGTAAAATCAATTTTATTTAGATTACGCTTAAAACAATTAATAGATCTAAAATCAAAATCTGCGGGTAGGTAATTCCAATATTTGACAACTCTGTTTGCAAAAAAGTCTTTCCTGACATTATGCCTTGCTAAGTTTACGAACAATCTGTACGGATGACCACGAGTTATTGTAACCGGAGCAGTAACAAAAAAAACTCAGAAAACTGTAGTTTAACTAAACCAAAAACAATTTTATAACACATGACCAAGTCAAATTACTTGTCTCTCAGCTACTGAACAAAATAGATAGATTTAGGCCATCGCAAACACGCAACACGGCTGAAACAAACATTGCAAAATATAATTTAAACAAACAAATATTGGAAACGGCGATGACCCATCTCCAATAATGCCAGTAATTTACACGACTCTGCAGATGCATTCCATGCTAAGTACTCGACTGTTGAAGACTCGACTATTGGGTCAGTTTCTCTAAACCGCTTAGACGCTAACAGAGAGCGGGAAATGGGAATTAAGTTAACGACAAAGATTAGAGGCTGTGAGGCTTACGGTTAAGAATAGGCCTACATTCGAGCTTTTATTTCACTTAGTTAAGAATTAAGCTTTCTTGGCGATGACGAACATAGGCCTATTATTGGCGACTGGGCGGGTGATGAACTGAAGAGAGTTCTAAGTTCTGCTAACAACAGAGCTAGCTAGGCAAATACTCCACATAAAGTATTTAAAATACAAAATACTTTTTAAAAAGTATTTCAAATACCAAAATACCAATTACTTTCTACTAAGTAATTCAAATACCAAATATCAAATACGTATTTTAAAATACTTTCTTTAAAATACAAAATACTGACAAAGACACACTGACACATAATGCAAATTTTCTTTAAAAACGACCAGACACAGTGCCATCAAACAATCAATACTAAAGAAAGTTAACAGTTTTTTTAGTATTCGTTTATACCATGATTTCATGACACGTATTTATTTTAAATTCCAAATTTGGGCTGCAGCGCTGGTAAGATTAACTCCAAGACAGGAAAGTCTGATTAAGAAAGATAATCCTTTCTAAATGGTGTTTTCTCGGAAGGACCATAATCTCGTCTTTGTTTGTCTTTCTGCATGATAAAAAAATTAAGTTGTCGAATTGAAGTCCAATATTTGGGTGCAGCGTTATGACTGACCAACAATAGGCCTACCAATCCATACATGCAGTGCGTTCAAGGTTAAAAGGTCAAAATGTCGAGATCGACGGGTCATTGAGTAAAAAAAGTCGTCACGGGCCGCTCGGCATTCTTATAAACGCTGATATAAAGTGCTGCATCGATTGCGACATTTTGTTGTGCAGTCTTGAAGGTCTCTGGCTAGACTAGAAGATGACACCGCTATAACTCGCAGCTATTGCCGACGGCTGAGACCGGCCGTGGTCGCGCCGTTGGTATGTCTTGTGCGGGCGCGACGTCTCATTGGGGTCTGGAGTCTGGAGATTGTCAATCGCCGAATGCATACCAGAGCCGCCGACTTTGTAGCATAAACGTCGCCACTGACACAACAGAATATGATCAATATAAACTGAACTCACCAGACAGACTGACTGTATAGCTGGCAGCACAGTGGCGTAGCCAGAAATTTTAATTGGGAGCTCGTCTCTCTCCCCTCCCTCCCCTTTTTCCCTTTTGACTTTTCCTTTCCCGCCCTTCCCCTTTTACCCTTTCTCTTCTTCCCCATGCTTTCCCCTATTCTCCTCACTCTTTTCCCTTAAAAGTAGAACTTCTGAAATCTAGCTAGGGAGTCTGGGGGAGCGCTGTGAGCTCCCCAAGCGAGGCCTGTGACGGAGCCCTAGCTGAAATCGAATTTGGTGCATTTTAGCTTTAAAAGATGAAATCTAGTGGCAACAGTTTTAATTATTTTCCCAAAAATAAACTGACCAGATTGGCAAATTTTGTACAGTTTATACGTATGCTTATGTTCTGTCTGGAGGATTGGGGGGCCTGGGCCCCGGCCCGCCTCTTGGCTACGCCACTATGGCGGCATGCAGCAATTTGACGACATTATGCTGGTTACGAACGATCGTATAAGCCTACTGAAAGTTAACAGTTTATTAATTACCTCCGCCAAGGACGGCAAACGTTATCTGATACCCGATGTTTACTTCTTCATCTGTCTGTTGATTCGTTAGCAGGATTACACAAAAAGTTAGGCCCCGTAGGCAGATTTGGTTAAAATTTTCAGGGAAGGTTAGACTTGGCCAAACTAGATTTTGCTGCTAATCCAGTTTAGCATCTGGATCCAAAATCGTACAGAATGGAACTAAAGGATTTTTTACCACTGCCAAATAGAGCAACGCCAAATATTCTCCTTTATCCGGCGAACACAAGAAAACAAGAAATCCGAGCTAGTGCTCGTGAGACGCGCGACAGCCGACAGAGGTTCTTGTTTGCAGGTTGTCTTGGCCATCCATTTCGTCACAATTCACTCTTGAAGTGTTCGCCACAGGCGAAAATGGGAAAAAGCACTAAAACCCAGTATGTTGAAAGATTAAGGTCGTTCAAGGTCATCAATGTTGATACCCCTAAAAGCTCATCACTAGTGCTTGTTACGATAAGCAGCAGGTACAACACAATGCAGCAGGTATGTGCCAGCAACCTTTTTATGCTAGATAACAGTGGCTTCTATCCCCATACCTGGTAAGCGCAGCTTGCGCCCAGTGAAAAATAGAGGGAAAGTTTTGATAAAGTTGTAGATCAAAACTTTCGTATTTTTTATTTCCCTTTATTTCTCACTGGGCAAACTACACCCTTAACAAAACTTTCCACCCTATTTTTTACTTTCCCCTTATTTTTCAATTTACACCTTTAACAAAAAGCTCCCCAGTAATTTTTACATCCCCCTTTTTCACTGGGCAGTCTACACCCTTAACAAATCTTCCCATTTTTTGTTTTCCCTTTATTTTTAAATCTACATTTTTAACAAAAAAAATCCTTCTCTATTTTTTACTCCCCTCTATTTTTCACTGGGCAAACTACACCTTCAACAAAACCTTTTCCCTTATTTTTTACTTCCCCCTATTTTCAGTGGGCAATCTACACCCTTAACAAAACTTTTCTCCTATTTCAATCAACCTATTTTTCAATGTGCATTTTTAACCTAAATTTTTCCCTATTTTTCACTTCCCCCTATCTTTCACTAGGCAAACTACACCCTTAACAAAACTTTCGTTTTTGAGGGAAAAAAACAAAATGAAGGGGGAAAACTTGAGTCAGAAATTGGCGGGGAAATTTCAGCCCAAAACTGGGGGATAGTTGCGCCCGATTCTAATTCTAGATTTGAGAGGATGGAAGTCACTGCTAGACGAGTCAATGGCGGTAAAATAACCACTTTTTGTGGGTACTCCTCTGATTCCCGCGTGCACAGACCTGCTTGAACATAAAATGTCGGGACCGAGACTGCTAAAATTTACGTTCAATGCTGAAAATATCTTGCGCAGGTTGTTTTGGTCTACCGGTATCCCCAGTATTTTCGGCGCAATTCACTCTTGAATTGCGTCGGACCCGAAATCGCAAAAAAGTCACTAAGCCCCCTTATTTTAAGCCTAATGGTTCAACGCGTTTTGGGTGTGAAAAAATTTCTAACCATCACTTATCCGTATTGCAATTAACTTCACTGGGGCAAAATATATTGTTCAAAAAATTTAGAAACAGACTAATGCACTTATGACAGAAACCTTGGGACCTACATTTTATTGCGACCTCTGTAAGTTTACGTGTAATTCTGACACTCACATCTTTAATCTAGGTCAGTAAAATCACACATCGCTTTGGGTGTTGAAATGTTTAATCGTCATTTATAAAATATGCAAAAAATAACAGTCTGGCCAATAAAAACAACAAATAGCCTAGTCCAAATCATTGCGGTTAATAGAATGATGCTACAATCGCCAGTAACGAAACAGGTAAAATACGATAATGTTATGAAGTAAGCTATATAAAGCTATATAACAATATATTCATATTGCGGCATGGAAATGAATACAAAAAAATAAAATCGAATGTCCTGGGCGACAAAGTCCCAGCATGTTGTGACCAGGTCTGGAAAATAAGTTTTAAAAATCTTGAAAACCCCAAAAGTCAAAATTTTAGGTCTTTAAGTTTTCTTATTTGTTGTGAGATTTGTAATTCAAATCAAATTCAATTAAACATTCTGACGGCGATTTTTGAGTTTTGACGTCGACGTCACTCGATCAACAAAAATAGGCCTATGTCTTAAAATTTGTCCCTTTTTTCTGAAGGTTTTACGCAAAACCCTAAAAGCATAAAAACCTTTGAAAACCTGACAGACCGAAAAAACCCAAAAACACTTCCTCCAAAAGCATAGGATTTTCCAGCCCTGATTGTAGCTTTTGCTACAGTTTCTAATAAACAATGATGTATATAAAAGGCGTGTTAAAATTTAAAAAAGCTGATAAACAATGTGGGTGGTCGAGTTGGTATGGCCCAAACTCCACTTCACTCCTACTGTGATTTGTTGCTGTCTACGACAACTGAAAATTCTAACAGAATATCCACGCAGCAACCGATAGAGATCTAACTGGAGGTTCATTTGACATATCGACGACATCGCAACTTGTCGAGACGCTGTACAAAAAAGTGGAGTCTGGGCATGTAATGCTCAGTTCCATTGACGTCGTGAGTTAAAAAAGTAGACAAGACAAGAAGTTGCAATTTACCGACAAACCGCTGCCATAGTTTCCGACAAAGGAGATTATGGGTGCTCAAAATTCTAATTTTGCTCCAGATTTTTTTAAAGAGGGAATTCTAAGCCCAAAATTTTGCATTTCGGAAAAAAACTTTCCGACAGGAATAGGATTTTCCAACAGTTAAAAATTTTGGGAGATGGGCCGGGCCTCCTGCCTTTTTCACCCCTGGCCACGACGCCACGTGCGTGTGATGTTCTACTCGGTCTCAGGGTTGTCGTCGGCGTCTTCCACGGAGTACTTGGTGGGGAGATTTGTCAGTTCGATGCCTTCTTGGTAGGACTGGTCGACGGCGTCGGCTAACTCGTTCAGATCGACGTGACGCAACGCGCGGGTCATCTCATTCACCTTAACACACACACACACATGCTCGACGCCAGCATTTTCACGGCCAAGGCCAGTGGCGTAGACAAGTGAGGCCCACGGCACACAGCCCCCAATCGTCCAGACAAAACCGAAGCATACGTTTAAACCGCACTGAATTTGTTAATTTGGTCAGTTTATTCAATGGAAAATGATTGAAATTGTTGCAACCAAATCTAATTTTTAAAGCTAAAATGAACCATCTCAGACCCCGCTGGGGGAGATCACAGCGCTCCCCTCCACCTCTTAGCTGAGGTAGCGAGAAAAGGTGAAAAGGAAAGAACACGAAAAAGAGGATATGGGTAAAATAGGCAGGAAAAGGAAGGGGAAAAGAAATGGGGAAAGAAAAGGAGAGGGAAAGGGAGACTAGGCCTCTCTCAATTGATATTTCTGGCTACGTTACTGGCTAAGTCCAAGACGACTGAGTAAGTAAGTAAATAAATAAAGTAAGGCCTAAATATGACAATTTTATACTGCGCCTCAAAAGCCAGCTTAATAGTTTTCAATCTCATAAATCACACAAATGCTTAAACAAACATATAGTTTCAATGTTTCTGACTATAGTTAGCCGGTACATAAGACTATAGTCAGAGCAGTCGGAACAGCTAAATGTCAATAGTTTCAGTTTCACAGCACGAATTGCAATCGCTGGACGCACGTATGATACAAAATTACAAGCTTGAGACGCCATCAGTCGTCACGCATGAGTGGAGTGAGATTATGGCAATTCGCGTCGTAGTGTGTGAATTGGCCACTGTGCTGGGCACTTATAACACTCCAGACACTGTAACAGATAGGACTCGGTAAGGTAAAGATAAAGGTATCCCATACTCAATAACGAGCGTAGGGGCTGGAGCTAATTCCAGTCAAAGGCAGTCAGCCAGCAGGTGACATAGTTATAAACCCGGTGGTAGACTGCCATTACTTTCCACCAGGCCTGCAGTTGCCTTCCCAGCCAAAGAGCGTCACCGCTCTTTGATCGGTACCAAATTATACTGCTTGGTGACAGAGGCACACGGGTGTGAACAACTTAACCAAGGTTGTTACCAGGTGGCAGTGCACCGGGCGAAATTCGAACCGGGGACCTTTCGGTCACCAGTCCGGCCCGCGTTGCACCACGAAGCCACACAAGACGTAGTAGGTAATAAAATTTAAAAAAAGCTGTTCATCATAGTCGACCTTGTCGCGATCCTTGGCAGTGCGGCGCATCAGTTTCCAGTAGAAGAGCATGTTGCTGATGATGGAGTCGAGCACCCAGCCGGTCTCGAGACCCTGCAGCTGGATCGTGATCAGGGCGGTGGTAGGTACGTTGAGACACATGGCTAGCTTGAGTCCGTCAGGGCCGAGCGCTGCGGCCAGGTTGCTGAGACTGGCGGTGTTGAGAGTCGGCATCTCTGGAGGTCCACTTGGCTCCTCCTCCTCTTCATCTTCATCCCTCTCCCCTTCTTCTTCCGGCTCATCTAGACGACAGCAATGTTGTCGTCACTGTCCGCGGTAGCGACGACAGTAGGCTATTCCTTTCAGCACCGGTCGTTAAGTTTTTGGGTTTTTCTGTTTGTCTCTCTGTTACCACGATAAGTCATGAACCGTTGCACTTTGCTTGATGAAATTTTGCATGATCATGTCACAAGACCGAATTTTTAGATACTTTACCACTGTGAGATAGAATTGTGCTGCTACTAGCTGCTGCTATAGGCAGACCCAGCTAGGCCGATAGCTATTAGCCGACGCTGACTCATTGCTACAAATATCGCAGCATGTCATGATGCAACTACCGCGGACAACCTTAGCCTTGCGCGAAGCTTGACAGTCGTTCTATTGTTGTTTTATTGGGCTTATTCGCTAAATTTGTATATCATCTTCGTTACTACACATTCCTATAAACAATGACAGTATATTATGGCGCCCTAGTGCTGCGGACAGGAGGCTTTACAGTGCGAGTCAGAACATTCTAGCTTTCTCTCGTGACCATTCGACTTTCCATGTGCGGTTTTCTGGTCAATTAATAACTATGCGCCGATGTTGCTCGGTTTAGACGCAAAGCCTCAAACTGTTGTGCACAAACACGGACACGCCCAGACAGACACAAATCGGATGAAAACATAACCTCTGCTGCCATTCACTCCGTTAGCTTGGCGAATATAAAAATGACGATGATGATGATGCTGATGATGAAACACTGATAAAAAGCAGTGAATAGATAAGCTGAGTGATAATTACTTGTCGGGGGTTCCTGGGCCGGCGACGGAGCGGGTGATACTGCGGACGTTGTAGAGTGTGTAGATTCGTCCTCATCAGCCATCTTGTTCCACGTGATTTAATCAATATAACTGTTATTATTATCACATAGGATAATCAGTACAAAAAATAACTCTTAACACGCGGAACATCTCTCTGCCCGACAACGGCAGGCAGGTGACGTCATCATAGTTGTGACGTCATTGCCTTTCTCACACGCTTCCGATTCACTGATCAACTTGATGTTCAGAATTTCAGCGTGTTTAACTGTCCAAATGATAATGTGTCGTTATATTTTATATTTTATTTTACTACATTTTATTTTAATTTAAAAAAATATTGTAGCTTATTTTAAATTTCGACCCCATTTTATTTTATTTTTGAATTTTACTTTAAACTTTGCTTTATTTTGAATTCTAAATTAATTTTAATTTTATTTTTGAATTTTATTTTTATTTTGATTTTTTTATATTAAATTTTATTTTATTTTGAGTATATTTTATTTGGTGTTATTTTATTTAAAATGTTATCATTTTTTGAATTTTATTTTATTTTGAATTTTGGTTCCATTTTATATTAAATTTTATTTTAACTGAATTTATTTTATTTTATTTGTGAATTTTACTTTATTTTGAGTTTATTTCTGCAGCGAGCATTTCTTTTTTAAAATGCTTTACTTACTTACTATACGTTCAAGTTCGCGACTTTGACGATAATAAGATAATAGGTTAATAAATGGCCAAAATCAAAACATAGTGTGGTTTTTATAGCTTTTGGTATTTTTTGGTAACTTTTACATGCAATTTTTGATTGTTGTCGGTGTTTTTTTGTCGGTAGTGTTCAATTTCGGTATCGGTATTATGCGCCCTGATTCTTTCTGAGACTTTGGCGCTTTATAAATCATTTACTTACTTACTTACTCACTTACTAGCAACACTGTTTGTGTAGTTTTGTATTCAAGTCCCGTTTTATCTCACCGGAAGTTCGTCGGTTGCTAGGAGCTAGGGACGCGGAAGATTTCGATGATTTCTAGGCACGATGTGTAAAGTAGTTCAGCTTTTGCTAACTGGTCTTGCACCGTATTCGCACAAATTATTTCATTGTAAACATGGGTTCTGGTGCAAGTTCAGATAAAAGAGCGCATCAAAATGATGACTCGTGAGTTGCACGGTTGCATTTCACGACACGATAGGCAGACGAGCAAGTTACAATATATTTACGGCCAATCAGTAGTTGAAAACCAGGCGCAACGCGTACGAGTGGGAGAGCGCATGAAATGGCATGAAATAGTCGATGGCATTAGTCCCCAGTGGACAGAGAAGCAAAATTGAAAAAGTGATGATAATGCAGTAGGCTGCACAATGCACATACTGTGTAGTCAAAACTTATGAGGTGCAGACTGTTAAATGAGCACTACACCGTGTCTTAGAAAAAAACAGTCAAAATTTTTTTGTCATAACTTTGTCAAATTTTTACTAACTTTAATAATTTTTGGCATGTTGATGGCTAAGACGATAAAATTATATATAGTGCACTCATTTTTTACCTCACCTAATTTATCTCAATGCACTACTGTGTGAAACATGAATGCTCTAAATTGCTGTATGATGCCGAGTTTTTGTTTCAAGTAAATGCTGTAGTGAGTTAATTAGGCACAAAATACACTAAAATGTGAATTATTTAACAGAATTATAAGTTTGTATAACAACTTGCTTGCAAATTAGAATTAATGCCAAAGTGTGCTCTGCATACAAAGATGCAATGGCTTAGATGCAACGCCAATGGCTAATAGCAGAATCAATGATCAACTGATCAAAATTCATTTACTCATCGATTAGACATGTTTTAAGCTCATCAGCTAGCTATTTTGTTGTCTGCTGTTTTCAGCATAAAATATTTAATACCTCAAAATTATTAAACCATGTCACACTCTCTGTCGAATTAATGATGCAGAGGTGAGCTATCTGATACAAATAGTCGCTGCATATAATGTAACAATTTGGAGCATCTGTGTTTCACATGGTAGTGCATTGATATAAATTAGGTAAGGTGGTGAATGAATGCATCATACATAAATATATTGTCTCGGCCATTTTTGTGCCAAAAATTTTCATAGTTGGTTGAAATTTGACAAAGTTATGCCAAAACAATTTTGACTGTATTTGAGACAAGGTGTATAGGTCTACAAGCAAAAATCTTGATGACATGTTTTATGCAAAAAATAGATTGCTTAAGCATTGATCATCAGTGATTTTTTTTTAACAATTATTCAATTAATTAATTGTTGAGTTCTGCTGCTTTAATTAATACAGTTTAATCAAATAGTTTGTGATTTTTTGTTATATTGTATCATAAATTAAAGGACATGATGCTGCAAGGCTAGTTGGAGTATAGAATCCATATACATGGTACTTTGTCAAAATATTTTAAATTAGTATTTTTTAGATACAACTAGTAGAAATTTTGGGTAAATTGATCATCATTTGAGTGAATTATGAAAGAAAGAAAAAGGATGCTTTTTCATGAAACACAGTGTGTAATAATTATAAGGTGTACAATGACTAATCATGAGGTGCTTATAAAAATGCATTCAATCACAGTTAATTTCGTAATTAATTATCAAAATTATGTGATGATTAAAACATCTTATTGCTGATATGATGTTTATTTCTTTATATTTTTATGTCTATAAAATCTACTTTTTACAGCTTGATTTATAGTCACGTGCAGCAAATATGTTGTTTTGTTGAGTTTCAGAGCATTGTGTGAAAACACAAGGCCAAAGAGTGGTCATTGTACAACTGCGGGAAAGAGGTCGGGCATTCCTGAAACACGGCTGCAAAGAAGACCAAATAGTTCATCTTCCAGAGTTGTACCGATTAATGTATGTAACAGATATTTTGTCTCTTAGACTTTGATAACCACTGGAACATGCTGGCAACATTGTTAAATAATATCATTGCTAAATGAACACATCAATGCATGAGAATTAACTTTTTATTTTTCAAACATTGCATGATTGTATTATTTTTCATGACTGAGGAGAACTGTTAGAATTTTTCCGTAGCCTAATGGGCATGTTTGGGTGTTTAATATGTAATTTTTATACATTAATTTATATAAAATATAAAACATGACAATTATTTGAATAACAACATTTGTATTCTTATCTACAGCCATCAGCTATTACAGGTTAACATATGCTACTTGTATTTTTTGATTCTGTAACTGTTTTTAACAGAACAACAAACATAACTAATCATTGTGGTATGTAGTTTAATGTACTAGTTTTGCATGTTTATTTTTGGTTTTTACACATTTAGCAGTCAGTTAGTTTTTGATGTTTTATCTGTGTGTGCAAATTAAGTAAAGATTTTGGTCCATTGTGTGTTACAGGATTCACTCAGTGATCAGATGAAGGTGGAACAATGTAACGAAAATGTTAACAGAGCAGACGAAAATGTTAAAAGCTGTGATGATCAGGTAACAGCTCTGAATGCAGTGGTGAATTGTTATTATGCAAACTGTGTTATTTTGGTTACTTTTTTTCATTTTTGCCACTAATATTATTGACAATCATTTAGTCAGATAAAAGAAAATTAGTGAGTATTTTTGTAGATGTGTTTGGTGTGTATCCTGTTGTGTAATCAGAATTTTTCAGGTGGAAGTTTGCTTTAGTTGTAACATGTTGATCTTAGTTAGCAAATTTACCCCACATCGAACTTGTTTAGTACTTGTAAGCCTACTTGATACCTGTGCACCCCGGTCTCGTCTGTCGTCGGCAGGTGGCAGCTGCGGTCGGCAAACAGCGGGGCACTCGTCATGCCAAGCACAAGGACCACGATCGGTCGGAGGGACTTTGCCATGGCTGGCCCGGCAACTTGGAACAGCCTCCCCGTCGACCTGCGGACTTCATCATTGTCCAGAGATACATTTGCAAAAAAACTCAAAACTCATTTATTTGGCTGTGAGCGCTCTTGAAGTCTTCTCTAATTGGGCGCTATACAAATTGACATATTCATTCATTCATTCATGGGTAGTCATTAGCCTCAGCGACTACTAGCAGAGGATGAAAAACAAATAGGCATGTTGTGTGATGCACAGTGAAAGATGGTGTCTTGCTATGATCAGAGGTGCAGCGCAGCGATGAGCACTGCCTTATATTCTATGTTGCTTGAGCAGGACTAATTAAACAAATGAACAAACCTCAAAACAAATGTGTTGTGGATGTATACTGAGATCTGAAGGAAACACGTAATAAGTATAACTAACACGTCTAGTGCATTGCTTGTTTGGCCTGTAGAATGCTGTTTTACAAATATTGATTTGCCATTTTTGAGAGAGTTCCCTGGTCACCTTTAGCGTACCACCATTACTGATTAATCTTGTAAACTAGAAAAACTATCATTAAACTAGAAAAGCAGTCAGAGACCGCAGACCTCCGCCAACGCCATGTCGTTCGGCATTACCATATATGGCATATTGGCAGCGGTATCCCTTATCTGCAAGAAATGCGCGTCTCGTGAGCACTAGCTCAAATTTTTGGATTACCTCCAAAATTGAATCACTTGTAGTTTTGGCCATTCCCGACTTCCGCACAAAATTTCTGAAAGATCCTTCCATAACTTTTTGAGTTATTTTGCTAACACACAGACAAATAAACAAACAAACAAACTCCGGCAAAAACATAACCTCCTTGGCGGAGGTAATCAACTGCCATCCCGTCTCTGATGTTGTTTGTAGCCGTCGAGCCTGGAGGTGGCAAACAGCGCTCCAGGGGAACAGTTAGACTCTCAGCGTATTGACGCCGTTGGAATTCACGGTTCAGACAAACCAGCGTCAGACGACAGTCAGTGTCCAGTGATTTGTGATGACCAGCACTTGCTTAGGCTGCGCAGAGAACTCGACGAGGCACGAACGCAAATAAAGAAAATTGTATGTAAACATCTTCAATTGTTTTAGTCTGATGTAGGTTCATAGAGAGCAGTTACATAGCCAGGATGGTACAGATTTAGTTGCAATTTAAGTTGGTACCCGATCTGGAGCAAAGCTGCCTCAAGGGTCACAGGAGATAAATTTCTAGATTTTTAGTTTATAATAATAGTACATATTGTGACTACACTGTAATAATGCTTTTTAGCCCATCTTTACTCACCCAAGATAACGATTGCGTGTGCCGTGTATAGGCTAATGCAATTGACTTTGGGCCACGTGACGTTGCTAAGAGCAGAAATTTCCCCTCCCCCTTAAATTTTCTCTGGTCGGACTTACGGCGCTGAGCAGTATCATGCTTTTGACAAGCTGGCGTCTGGTGACAGACGGCTTTGCCCCAGATTTATAGTTGAGTTTGTTATTGACAAAAAAAATTAAAAATTATGTTTTAAATATGTTTCATAATTAACAGAGAGCGCAATATAAGAGAAGAGTACGTCAGTTCAACACTCAGTTGGCAGAGTGCAAGCAGGAACGTGCGATGGAGAGTTTTGACTACAGAAATGCTATTGCTAAGTTAACAGAAGAGAAAGCAGCACTTTCAGGTGATTGCATAATGGATTTTTTTATGTTTTATACAGTGAACATATGTTAAACAATAACTGATTGATTGTTTAGGTTTTTTATGGTTATCAAATTATGCAATCAGTTCGCAGCTTTTTTATGTGTTTTATAATTCACACATTTGTATTATTTTTGACTTCAGTGCTTTGGTGCTGTTGGCTTGGCAACAAGAAGCCGATTGGGTCTACAAATCATCTTGCTTATAACAATTTCCAAAAGTTCACTTTGGGTAACCCAGCCTAACCTATATAGTGCAACTCAGATAAGTTTGCTAAATTTGGCCAGTTAAACATCATAAGTAACATAATTTTATATAAAATTTCTAGATTTATAACACAGATGCACAGATTTGCTGTAACCTTGACTATTGGTGTTATATTATATTTGTTCGTTCATTAATTTAAAATTTTCTGCTAAATTTCCATGCACCATCAATATTATTATTACTGTCGTCGTCGTCGTTTACATTATCTTTGTCGTCGTTCAGCTGCGTATGATTATTTATAGTCAGAGTAGACTGCCATTAGGTGTAATTCTCTCTGTGACAAAACAGTTGCAATTTTGTTATTACTGTGTGCAGTGGCTTCTAACCCTCAAATCTGGAGTCAAAATTGAGCGCAAGTTTCCTTCCCCCACTTTTGTGCTTAACACTCCCTCCCCCTTCGGGCTCCTTGTCAAGGGTGTTAATTGCCTTGTGAAAAATAGGGGAGGAGAGTTTTGACCTACCCCGTCAACAAAGCCCCTTTATTTTTCACTGGGCGCCCTCCAGGTATAGGGATAGAAGCCACTGACTGGGTGGTACAACCGTACAAATCCGATTTCATCAGTTTACTGAAGTTCTGTTCTGCTGTCATGTTTTTAGCTAAGGTTGAAGAGCTTCAGAAGGCCCAAGGTTCTGATAGCGGAGGTTCAGCAGTTACAGGTCAGGGGTCCGACGCCCGAATGACGCTGATTCTTGATCTGTCTTCAAAAGTCACCGAGCAGGAGCACGAAATAATACGTCTCAGAGACCAGCTGCGCAAGCATAACCTGACGTCCAATGCTGACCGGACGTTGACGACGACGCACTCTGAAGTTTCTGAGTCTTTAGACTTACCAAAATTGTCGGCCACCGATTGTCATCATATGCCGGTCCATTGGAACAGTTATGCTGACTCTGTTGACAATCGTGGTCCGAGTTCAAACTGTAACGAGCACAATGGTATTACGCCGACCGACGTCAAAAGCAACTTTTCTCTTGCCCGAACGTCCAGGGAACCGGTTGAAAGTTATTTTAAGAATTCCACTAAAGGGGAGAAAAATGGCGCTCATTTCAGAGCGCACTGGGCTTCGAGCTGTTTTGACATGGATGAATTGACGAACGATGACGATGTGGAAAAATGTAAAACGGATGTTTGCGACGATGACACGACTGTATCTGGGTCAACTCTCAGGTAGTCACCGCTGTGGCTCTCAACTGGTCTGGAACTCCAGTAAATCCATTATCTGGTTGCTGTTTTATTCAACTGTTTCATTTACTGACAAGCTAAGTAGTTTTTACAGTAAAACAAAATACACCCAAAAAAGAGAACTAAGTTACGCAATGGGTAAATTGTTTTTATAAACTGGAGAAAATATCTTTTTATAAAAAAGTATCAGTTATATCAATTGAATTTTATTTTTTCGAGTTTCTAGGTTTTTAAGTAAATATATACTAATTCACCACTGTAATGAATGTATTCTATGGTAACTGGTGACAACGGTGATGCTGTCGCTAGTTAATGATGACGTTGAGTGATGTGATGATGAATAGGCCTAAACGAACAATGCATCGCACTAGCGTCGTACACTGGCAGTGTTAGCAGTGGCGTATTTAAAGGGGGGGGCACGGTGCGATGCCCCCATTTGGCCCAACCATGAAAATTTTTTACAGGCGACTTTATATGAAAAGGTGCATTTTTTGCCATTTTCCAGCAAGAATTGCAAATTTCAACATTGTCTGGTGGTCTTTTTTCATACCGATACAATATGCGATTAAAATCGCCATGCGAGATTGCATCTGATATGACGCCGGCGTCGCCGAACGCTTTTGAAAACCAGCTGCAAGCCGTATAGGCCTATAATATTTCGCGGCGGCCGGGTTTAGTGTCCATGGGTGAGTGACACGGC
>Ga0056128_1000857_pt1 | contig 30825 bp, 19 predicted proteins | sample WorMetLIZISLAND2_FD_71113 | JGI IMG/M metagenome (GOLD analysis project Ga0056128, IMG submission 71113) | Marine gutless worms symbiont microbial communities from Max Planck institute for Marine Microbiology, Germany - Olavius geniculatus... ...
ACAACGTTCTCAGAGGAATCATGCAGTGTAGACTTGTCTGAAAAGATAGGTTTTCAGCTTAGATCGGAACTGTTTGCGACTGATGTGCGGTGAACGTAGGTCAGGTGGAAGCGCGTTCCAAACGACAGGAGCCGCGATGGAGAAACTTCGCTGGCCAATGGACGTGTTGGCCCTCGAAACGAACAGGTCGCCGTGGCCAGCCGAACGAAGTGATCGACGTGACAGGTCCGAGACTGGGCAGATGACTTGCTTGAGGTAGATGGGACCAGTACCTTGGACACAGTCGAAGGTCAAAGCAGCAATCTTGAACTGTATCCTGGCCGTGATTGGCAGCCAGTGAAGAGTTTCGCGAAGCACCGGTGTAATATGTTCGTATTTGCCGATGTCAACAACCATACGAGTGGCGGCATTCAGTACCATCTGTAGCTGGCGTGTGACTGCACTAGACGTGCCATACAGCACCGCGTTGCATTAGTCCACTCGGTTAGCCACAAAGGCAGTAGCAAGTGTGTGCAGAGCATCAGTTTTCAACGAACGCCGAATACTCCGTAGTTGGCGAAGTTGGTAGAAGCAACCACGGACCACATTAGGACACTCATATATCAGCAGTCTCGTAATTGTACTACTGTTGTCTGTGGTTAGGTAATCCTGGTGCCAACGGCCAGCCTGGTCAGCGTGGAAATCCTGGATCCCAGGGTTCCCAGGGACAACCTGGTGTTATGGGTGCCACTGGTGAAGTCGGTGACCCAGGTCCGCAAGCTCAGCGAGGTGAACAAGGCTTGCCTGGTCCCGTCGGATTCACTGGATTTACCGGATTTGTAGGAGCTACCGGATCTTCCGGTTTACCGGGTGCTACCGGCAGGCAGGGTGAGGCGGGCAGTCCTGGTGCGCCGGGTCTGACTGGTAGACAGGGCCCGCAAGGTGCAACTGGACCAGCTGGCTTTGCTGGTGATGATGGCGAGAAAGGCGTGGCCGGGTTCACTGGTAGACCAGGTGACACTGGTGCCTCAGGAAGACCAGGCCTTGTCGGCACTCAGGGTCAACCAGGTTCGTACGATCTGACTACCGTATTACCTATCAACGACGTTAAATCTTCCGTTTGTCTGTTTACATGTTTGTGTTTTATTACTTGAAAACTTACAAAGTTAAAAAGCGTCCCAATTTTAATTCCACGTAATTACTCAAGAAGCAAGTAAGTCAGTATAGTAAGTAGATTTACAGCTAGAGCACGTATGGTTGGCATATGCAAGAGACCTGCTTGGTTTATGGTGTAAAACTTCTTTTATGTAATTGAAATGTACAGCTGAGTAACTCAGAAGAATGTCTTTTAGGACTAGGATGATTAGAAGTAGTGAATGTGTCTGTGGCGTCAGCTGTCTTGGGTCAAAAAATTAGGCAAGGTCGCAAGTTGCAATTTTTTTGACAGATATTAATTTTCGACAGAATTACGACAGATAGTTGCAACTTGCAAATTTTCGACAGAAAAACTTCTGGGTACTTACAATGTAAATATTGACCGTAAATTTTCCGAAAATGGGTTTTATCCGTGAATTTTGCATTTTGGCGATAATAAGATTTTCCAACAATTTTTTGACAGCCAGAAGTTTAGACTAGGCAATTGCCTCTTGCCTCCATCCTGCCATGGTGCCACTGAGTATGTCATCTTAGCAGTAGTGTTAACTCTGATGTTGTGCTGGTATCGTTGCAGGAAGTCCGGGTGACACGGGATTCAGTGGACGTCGTGGTGATGTCGGCAGTCCAGGCCAGGTTGGAGAGGCTGGTTTGACTGGTTTCACTGGTCTTCAGGGCTTCACAGGGGGCACTGGTGCATCTGGTAAGTCTGATCTATCCGTTTAAATCTATTAGTGGCGCGGTTTATTTGCAAGCAACTTAGCTTCCTACCCTTAGTGAATCGCGAAATTAGTAGTAGTAGATGAGCTTCGAGACGAAGGCCTATTGTAGCTGATTGGGGCGGCGGTATCTGTGCTGACTTTGCGGCAGTTCTGGTTGTTCGCTAGCACGAGCAACAATAGATGACTGCATAATGCACTGTGGATCATTAGCTCATGTGAATCAGCTGCCTCTTCCAAAACTGTAAAGCGCTTCTAGTCATGAATCAGACTTAGGTAAGCAGCGCTATGTCAAGCAGCAAACTTTACCTTTATCTTTGTAATTCTGTGTTAGTTTTTATCTGCTTCTTGAAACTTGAAAGTTTGTGGGCTCAAGTATAAAAAAAGCTGAAAACACTATCTACATGATCGAAAACTATGCATTATGGGCACTGATGTCTAGGGCACTGCTGTAGAAAATAGTTTTTGTGTTTATTATTCCGAGTGATATTGTGAAAATAATGGTGGTAATTTGTTGTGTAGTGTGTCACACACTCGTATGCTGACTGACGCCTGTTTTATTATCGTGTGTCTGTGAGGAAAGCTTAGCAGGTAGGCCTAATCCAGGTACTTTGTTCGGTTTGCCGGCTGTCTAAGCTAAACAGGGCAAGCAGGATGTCAAGTTGGTTTATGTATCATCTCAGTAACCCAGGTAGGTAAATATGGCTTGATTGGTTCACCTGTTGATTGACTAATGAGTCTGTTGTTGTGTCACACAGGTGAGAAAGGCTCGGCAGGTAACCGAGGCCCGCAAGGTTCAATCGGTTCTCCCGGCTCACAGGGAGCCATCGGTGCCGTCGGTCAGCAGGGAGCTACAGGTGCTATTGGGCCGTCCGGAGTGGTGGGACGTCCTGGTGACACGGGCAGTTCAGGACGCCGTGGTGACATCGGCCCGTCGGGTGATCCAGGTGCACAGGGTCAGCCAGGGGCTAGCGGCGTCAGAGGCGACACTGGCAGTCAGGGACGAATTGGACCTGTGGGGGCTCCCGGGCCTCAAGGTGACACTGGAGAGACTGGTGATATTGGACCTCAAGGACAACAAGGACCTCGCGGTCAACCTGGTTAGCCACTGCTGATCAGTGATTAAGTTATGAATTATTGGTAACTACTAATAATGATCACAGCTGTTTAGTTAATGTGTTAGCGTTGTACGGAATTATTTATTGTGATTACAATTTAAGTCAATTGAGACTAAGTTCTTCAAATGTCATAATTCAATCAGTGTACCAAGAATTACTCTGCAGCACGCCAGCAGTTTGTTTTCTTCTTTAAGGCTGTCCCACAGTGCTTAAATATATTGTCAAAAACCTGACATGGAAACACGCATTGTGTGTGACCTCGACTACGAACGTGCCTCAACTTCAACTTGTTCAACTTTAGTGACTGGCGGGTGGCGATAAAATGGACTAGCTTTTCACAAGATGCCAAGGCGCTGTAGCCATAGCCCATAGCAAAGCCTGTGATATTGTTGTTGCTGCATGCGGTAGTGCTGTAGTGTTGTTTTTTGCTGTAGTTTCTATTTTTAAGCACTGCCGTCCAGTATTGTAGGAGGCGCTTAGATGTAATTGTAATACTGTAGTAGCTGCAATTATGATTAAGATAAAAGACAGATATACTAACTGTGTTTCTGTATATTTTGTCTAATTTTTCACTTGATTCTTGACGCAATGCGTGGTTGTTGTTTATTCTTGAAGGAGTTTCTGGCAACGCTGGATCCGCTGGTCCGAGTGGTGACACCGGCTTCGCAGGAACGATTGGTAGAACTGGACGCGGTGGAGTCCAAGGTCCTAGAGGACAGCCTGGCATTCAGGGCCAGCAGGGAGCAACAGGTCAGCAAGGTTTCACTGGTGCCACGGGTAGTTCTGGTCAACCTGGTTTCATCGGCGATCCTGGAGAAGGCGGACAGCCTGGACAGCAAGGATTGCGTGGTTTTGATGGACAGCCGGGTGACCGCGGAGCACCGGGTGATACCGGACCCGCCGGATCACCTGGTCAGCCGGGCTCAGTGGGAGAGCGTGGATCTCGAGGTGACCAGGGACAGGTTGGATCTATCGGACAGCCAGGATTCACCGGACCGGCCGGATTCACTGGAGCCACAGGACAGCGTGGACGGCCGGGGGATCGTGGTGATCCTGGAGTGGCTGGTCAGCAAGGTCCGGCTGGATTTACTGGAGCGACCGGACCAGCTGGGCAGGTGGGATCACCTGGACAAGTCGGTGAAGCTGGCCCAGTGGGAAGCCGAGGACTCGACGGCCAGCCTGGAAACGCTGGACCTATAGGTTAGCACCTGCCGCTCATGAAGTTTTGTTCAGTCAATTACTCGATGATTTATCGCTTCATTACATATCGCTTGTATTCTGTGTCATTGTTGACGTTATGTGATTAGCACCTAGTCAGACGATACAAAACTTACCAGCTGGTCGAACGAGTAAAGTAAAAGGTAAATTTATAATAAGCTATAGTGCATATTAATTTTCTGAAAACCTCCAGTTAGCAAATAATAAACTATGAAAGAACATGATGCCTCCTGAGACAAAGATAAATGCATCAAACAAATTATGGTGTTTAGGACTCAAAGTTCACGATCACAATGGCGTCAAATATATTGAAAACTGCAGTTTTAGTCTTTCCAGGCGGGTGGAGGCGTTTAGAAGTCAACACAACGCTGTTGCGTCGACTTCTAAACGTCTAGTTTCTTGGATTCTTTTCAAGCAGATAATCTGACTGTATTGCTTTGTTCGTCCTTTTTTTAAACAGGCATAAACGACAGATTTAATTTTTGCAGAAAATTTCTAAGATACGTGTTTGTTTATTGTAGCTCATTGTGAAAAATAAATCATAGTTGTAGTTGTCTACAAATTTAAGCTATATTTTGAAGTAAAAGATTTGGTCACTACACCAAGAACTAAAAAGCCACTTTTTGGTGAACATTTACCATCATTTAAAAAGTGTTTTAAATGCTAAATTTAATTTTTTGACGTTTAAATGAATAATCCACAATATTAAATGCAGAGATGGCACAACGTACTAGACTGTTGTAATGTTGCATTGCAGGACCTATCGGCAGCATCGGATCACCAGGAGTAGCTGGACCCGTCGGTGCAACCGGATTTAAAGGAATCGCTGGATCTATCGGACCGCAAGGACCACAGGGTGCGCAGGGATTTACCGGTGTACCTGGAAATACCGGCGATCCAGGATCACAGGGGAATCCTGGCAATCCGGGTTTCCAGGGTCAGCGAGGAGAGGTCGGTGATACCGGCTTCGTGGGATTCACTGGAGCTACCGGACAGAAGGGTCAGCAGGGTCAGCCAGGTCCCAGAGGCAACGCCGGACCTCAGGGGACTCCTGGTGGCCCTGGACGACAAGGTCCAACCGGTGGGACTGGAGCAACTGGAGGCACTGGGTTCAGCGGACCGGACGGAGTTGCCGGAGACACTGGTCAGGTCGGATCGCCTGGCGTGCGTGGTGTACCAGGGGGCCAGGGTGCTCCGGGACTTAGTGGCATTGTTGGCAGTCCAGGGGCAGCCGGTTCAGCTGGCTCGCCCGGTGCCGTGGGACAACCTGGACCCTCAGGTCAGCAGGGTCAACGTGGAATACAAGGTGTACAGGGACAACAAGGCCAACAAGGCGCTCCAGGACTCCGAGGATTTGCTGGTAACTACAGAACATCATATTAATATTATCTGTTGTGACGTGTAGCTTTTTTACTCAACTGTAACTCTAACCTTGGACCTAAAGGTTAGTATGGGCTGTCTGAAATACAACGGCCACAGGACAAGGCCAACAGGGCTTTAGGACTTCTAGGATTTGATGGTTACTACATACAGAATACTGCAGAACATGCATCTGGTTTTCCCCTATATTACACGTGCATAGATACGTAGTGGCACATTTTCTTTACTCAACATTCTAACAAGTAGTGAAAAAATGTATATCGAGTGAATAAACAATAATAACAAGGCTGTCTAGCTACGTTTCCAGCTGGTTTCGGAATGCAAAGAAATGTAGCCAACTAACACTGACTATCTCAGGTATCGCTAACTGCGAGTGCAGGTAGATTAATTATCTATAAAACACATCTGAAAAGTTTGGGAAAATATGCACTCTTGATAGAACGCTTAAAGGCCTAACACTGACCTTCCTTCGCCTTAGCCCTATAGCCATATCCGTCATTACGTGTTATTCACTCTGGTTTGTCTTGTCTATTTCGTTTTTAATGTCCGTCAGATTACAGCGCTTATTTGACAAATTAATATTTAATTTTATAATGTGGGTTAAATAGCTGCAAACTTGTATTTTTATAACTCTATGAAAATATTCACCGATTTTTATTTTTTTTTACTGGCACACGTTTCTGGATATTTGCAGCAAAATGACCAGCATATATCCTAACTAACCATTAACGGATTGTTAAATTTTCACATTATTTTGTTGCACAAGATAAACTTTATGGAACATTTTTAAACACTGTTTTTCGAGCAGTATAATTAAAGTTTTTTGTGTCTTTTTGTAGTGACGTTGTTTAGAGACAGCTGCAGGGGTGATTGTTAGCAGCAAGTATCATAGCAGTCGTACATGACAATAATCAAATCATGATATAGCTGTAGAACGTAAGCCTCTGAATGATCGTGTTTGCCAGGTGACACCGGACCGTCGGGTCCAACTGGTGCTACCGGATTCACTGGTTTACAAGGTCCCACTGGTCGGATCGGTGAGCCAGGACTTCGAGGTCCTCAAGGCAATCCGGGATCTCCCGGTACAGCCGGATCACCTGGGAACCCGGGTCAGCGAGGACTGCCTGGTGACACGGGATTCTCTGGAGCTCCTGGTTCGATTGGTTCACCTGGCATCGTCGGTGAAATCGGTTTACCAGGTCTGAAAGGCGTACAGGGTAGAGACGGTCAGCCAGGTGTGGATGGTAGACCGGGTGACACGGGTTCGGCCGGATCTCCAGGGCAGCAGGGCATTCGTGGACAACCCGGCTTGGTTGGACCGCAGGGAGCTCCAGGTGGAGTAGGACAACAGGGTCCTGTCGGACAGCCCGGATCCCAGGGTGCTACGGGACAGACTGGCGATCCGGGATCTCCGGGAAATCCAGGTCTGTAGCTCAGTTTTCTCCAAAGACGTTATTTTATCTCTCATCTTCGCATAACCAATGCACTTTTTGACTTCGTCCTGCAAGCAGTTTTCGGTTTTGACTAACTTTTGCATAAACAAGCGACAATGTCCGCACGGTAACGTCCGGTCCGCCTAGTTAAGCGTACTTGGTTGCTGCACTGTGCAACCTAAACTTTAACCTTGACCCTGAGCTTTGACCTGAAATGTGTATACCAGTTATTCGTGGCCAGGGGAATGATGATGACACCTCCCCGAGTTCCCAGTGTTTGATTTATTTGGCTAAGCTGATGTGAAAAGTGCACACTGAGACATTTTTACGTGCGAGAGCTAGCATAGCTATAGCGCGTACCGGTATTAGCTATGGTAATTCTGTCCTGGTGTCTGTCACGTCCCATTACCGTTCCAAGTCCATGTGAGATAGAGACTTTGGGTTTTCATCGTATGATACCTTAGTATTTCGTGACAAAATTTTATGCCATTGGGTGAACAGGCAAAAGAGGGGCGCTTTCTTTAAAAAGGCGTTATTTTACCGCTATTGGCTCATTTAGCGTTAGATGGTTGCAAATAGGCACAGGCATGCACTTATCATAACAAGCCTTGGCAACGATCTTCCTAGAAATGTCAATATCGATGACCTTGAATGACCTTAAACCCCCCAAATAAAAAGGTTTTAGTGATTTTTTTGCGATTTCGGACTGTGACGCACATTTCAAGAGTAAATTGCGCCGAAATGGCTGGAGAGACCGAGACAACCTGCAAAATAAATTTTGAGCATTGAATGTAGATTTTAGAAGTCTAAGTCCCAATCTTCTACGTTCAACGAGGCCTGTTCACGTGGTTATCAAAGATGGGTATCCCACTAAAAGTGGTGATTTTTTGCGCTATTCACTTGTCTAGCATGAAAACGTTTGCAGATAGGCACAGACGTGCTGCTTTTCATAACAAGCACTGGTGACGTGCTTTTTAGTGGTATCAATATCAATGACCTCGAATGATCTTGAATTTTAAAATAGAGGTTTTTAGTGATTTTTGCGATTATTGGCTGCAGAAGAATGAATTGAGACAAAATGGATGGACATAGACTAAAATTACGTGCGAACGGGAACTGCTTTAGGCTCTCGCGCATCTCAAGAACATTAGCTCAGATTTTTTGTCATTATTTTTAACATAACCTAATGTGCCAGTGCTGTGCAGTCTGAGCGTGGCTTTTATTAAACGAATCTTGTATAATATTGTTTTTTTATTGTGTACACTTTTTGTTATCAAGTTAGGAGCCGGTGTGGGTCAGATAGACAGATGGACATGATGACCAAATAATTATAACAAGCATTAAGTGCAGAGCTAGTAAACTGACTGGTGGAAATGTACAAACTGTTGACTGCTATCATCGTCAATTTGATGTCACTGCATGATACATACTATATTTTTTGTGCTGTTGCAGTGTTTTAGTGTTTTTGTTACTGCAGGTCAGCCTGGCTTGGCTGGACAGAGTGGACCGCAGGGAGCTATTGGGCCCAAAGGGCAGGCGGGATCACCAGGAGGTGTTGGCGCTACTGGTATTCCAGGTGATATAGGCTTGCCCGGTAATGTCGGCCAGCAAGGTGATCGTGGTCCAAGAGGCGGCACTGGCTTCACTGGCGGCACAGGAGCGTCTGGTGCTATTGGTACCCCCGGTCCAGATGGAGCAACTGGTCCTCGAGGCTTTCAAGGTCAGAGAGGTCAACCCGGCCAAGCTGGTGTGAAAGGCGTACAAGGAGACACTGGCGATCCCGGCCCAGCCGGACAACAGGGACAGATCGGATCGCCTGGTGGAATTGGACAAGGTGGCGTTCAAGGACTGCGAGGTCCATCTGGTGATACCGGACCACAAGGTCCACAGGGGCAGCCTGGAACAATCGGTGAGCCTGGTCAGCCAGGCGTTGCTGGTAGGCTCGGTGCACCGGGATTGCCTGGTACTCAAGGCCCAGTCGGGGCCCCTGGACAGCAAGGACAGAGAGGAAGTCCGGGAGAGTCCGGTGCTACAGGATTTACAGGTCCAGCCGGAGAGAGTGGAAGACCCGGATCGCAGGGACAGCCGGGACTTGCCGGACCTGCCGGACGTCCGGGACCTCAAGGCGCTGACGGATCACCGGGCAGTAGAGGTCAGCCGGGTGCACGTGGAGAACCAGGACTTCCTGGTCAAGCCGGTGCTCAAGGTAGCCCAGGATCAGCAGGTCTGCGAGGTAATGTTGGCCAGTCTGGTCAGCCAGGTGAGGCAGGTCAGCCGGGTTTACCTGGTGATGCAGGTGACACGGGACCAGTGGGTTCACCTGGCCGCCGTGGCTCCATCGGAATAGACGGTTCACCCGGTCCAACTGGCAGGGTTGGCCCGGCTGGCGCTACAGGTCCCAGCGGCTTCACTGGACAAAGTGGACGTCCAGGCCCGGCTGGGACGATCGGACAGCCTGGCCAGCAGGGTGACACAGGTCCGTCTGGTAATCCGGGTACACCGGGGCCACGTGGTCCAACAGGTGCTTTGGGTGACCAAGGACAGATTGGATCACCAGGTGCCGTGGGTGCAGCAGGTGAGCGTGGTGCTCAAGGCGTTCCCGGTGTCGGAGGATTTACCGGTGTCACCGGATCTACCGGATTCCCTGGAGCCGTTGGCTCTTCTGGTTTACCAGGTCCAACTGGGGCAACTGGCGTACCTGGAATGGTTGGTCAACAAGGTTTCCGTGGCTTCACTGGCGACCCTGGCGATCAGGGAGCTTCTGGTCCTAAAGGACGAGCTGGCAGCATAGGTCGGTTGGCTTTCAGTTACATTTCTCCGAACTCAGTAGAATGTTTTCATATCATGCTGACGCTGTGTCGCTGTTGGTTGGCTTACATACAGTTTGCACACGTTGCTGGTTACGAAATGTTCTTTTTTTTTACAGACCGAGTCTAACTTGAAGTGCAACTGCCGAAGGGCTAGCTGATCTAACAGAAAAGGAGAAATGACAAAAGCAGGAACAGAATTGGCAAAGTGGTGATGCATGAATGAGAACAGCAAAATTTGTACACTGCATCTCAAAAAACTTCTCACTTTGTGATTGTTCGTATCTTCACCAAATATTATCCGATTTTTTAAAATTCTTTCACTGCCACTCTTTGCGAACAGTTAGCAATAGTGCGATTACTTAATATTCCACCACTTTTTAACTGCGTCGCTACACTACCATGTCAAACGAAAATTGTCAAAAATCACTAAAATCACAGTAATGCATGTGCAAAAATTATTTCTGGAAACATTTTAAAAACATTTTTATATTAAAAGTAAATGATTTTTTAGTTTTTTATACACTTTTTGTGTTTGGAAACAAAAACAGACGATATTATCGTAAATAATAATTTTAAAGCAGTGACGGCACACCGACAATGTAACGTGGCGTTTAGCTATGAAGACACGGATCTGATTAAGTACTTCCAGTTTAATAAACAGTTCACTGAGAATTCTGGCAAAATTTACCAAGATAATTAGCAAAAGGGAAAGACTGGACACGTTACTGAAAAGGATTTGGTAGACAGGATTTACCGACCAAAGGCATGAAAACGGCAGATTGAAGCATGCAGGTACTGAGGAGAACATGACCACTGTAGGTGAACTGGTAAGCCTATACTAAACCAAGAAGTCCAGAAACAAACACGACGTTCAACACGCCAGGTATGCACAAAGACGGGTCTAATACAGTGCAACATCGTACAGATTATTCATCGCGATCTTGTTCTGAAGTGTCTTTCATTTTCCAACATGCTGTTTGCCTATTATTGTTAATTTTTTTCCATTGATATCTCACAAAGTATTGTAGCGACAGAGTTAAAATGTGGTGGGATATTCAATAACAGTTTATTGCCAATGGTCAAGGCAGTGTGCAAGTGAAAAAATTTTGATAATCAGTTAATATTTGGTAAAACTATAGGCAATGACAAAGTGGAACGTTTTTTGAGACACAATGTATATCATTGTTAACGGTACCTGTAGATGCAAAACGTATATGAAAAAGTGGTTATAGAAGTAGTAAATTTGATAATGGAGCACAGAGTTGAATATATATATTTGCTTAGTTACTTACTTACTTACAGTCGTTTTAACAGCAGCTAAGTTGTATGCATTTATTGCACTGGCGTAGCCAGGATCTGGATGTGGGAGGCACTCGAGGGGTGGGGACTGGGGTGTCTCCCTTCCCACCAGGGGAAGGATCTAGGGAGGGAGGGGGCTGTGCCCCCTCGTCAGAAAATGTTTAGATTTTTAGCTAAATTAAAGCGTTTGGTGCATTTTCACACTGTTTTAAACAACTAATTAGCTTGTAGGGGGCAGCTATTAAGGTAACTGTGGTTGACTGACGGACTGACCGACCGAGTGATTTATTGATTGATCGGTCGGTTGGTCGATTGATCGATCGACCGCTTGATCAAGTATGCAAGTAATTAAGTAAGTGTATTGTAACCGCAAAATTAAACAAAACATCACAACGCGCTGCAGCACTGTGACTGAAATGACTGCATGTGAACGCACAGGTCAGGCCGGATCAATCGGGTCACCGGGTGCGCCCGGTCCTCAAGGTATAACCGGAGCCACCGGTCAGCCGGGTGAGCAGGGACGCATTGGACAACCTGGCCAGAAAGGTGCTACAGGATTTACCGGACCTGTCGGCGACTCAGGCTGGACTGGGGCGACTGGGGCAACGGGACGAGCCGGACCTGCCGGTGACACTGGTATTGCAGGCCCCGAGGGTAATGCTGGTCGTATTGGAGTGGAAGGTCGCAGGGGTGAGAAGGGAGACGAGGGACCCAGGGGTCAACCTGGACCGCCCGGTGAACCGGGAATTTCCAACGTGTTCGGCGAAAGAGGTGCTACCGGAGCGGTAGGTGATGTTGGGGTAACGGGATCCACCGGAGCATCGGGAGCCCGAGGAAGTATCGGAGCTACTGGCCAGACTGGGCGGGAGGGTCCGCGTGGCGCACCAGGCACCGTTGGAGCAACTGGTGCTACAGGCGCCACTGGGTTTACTGGTTTTGAGGGCGACAGAGGCAGCAAAGGTGAGCTGGGACTTCAGGGCCAGCCTGGAGAACAAGGCCAGAGAGGACAGCCTGGCAACCGTGGACCTACAGGTCGGATTGATTTCTACACGCGCACGCTGCCATTTGTCATTTATCTTGTTGATCTTTGCTCGCTATCAAACCCTAACTGTAGTCCTAGCCCATCCACTTACACAACCGTAGACTTGCAGTTCTGCTGCATTGTTGCAGCACCAATTCGAGAAATAAAATGGCATTTAACAAATATTTTAAACATTTGTCTGTCCAGATGTATAACTGAAATGAAAAAAGGCAAAAGAGCTGCTAAAGTCTTTTAACGTTACGACGACAGTGTTTATTCAGCTGAATCTTTTTGTCTGTCTGTCTGTTGAGCTGTCGCTGATACAGCTCTTTAAAACTGAGCAGAGCAAATTAATCTTAGCAAAAGCGTATGTCTGTCTGTCTGCCTGTGTGTCCGGCGTCGGGACTGCAGTCAATGAAAGCCGACGCCCCGACCTTTATTGAGACCGCCCATCCCAACACCCCGTTCGCCATGCTATGTGGACCCGCGCAAGTCAACTGCGGCCTCGGTCTCGGTGCATGTTGAATGTTGGTTGTTGATGCTTTATATATCATCTGTCGCAATATCTGTTGTAATACTCTTATCGGATATCGGAAAGCATGCAGCGTCACACACCATCCGTCGCCCTAGCCCCACTTGCTTTGATTTATCGTGCAACGTATGCAGTACAACAAAGTCCAGGACAACGAAGTAGTGGAGTTTGGGTCTTACTCTTAAATTAATTTCAGTCGTGGCTGATAGGCATAGGCCTACTAACTTGACGTTTAATGGCGATGAAGTTTATCAGCCTCTGTGGAAATCTGTGTTTCTAGTTATACTTACCCACTGTCGGTTTTTGACGTGCTACAGCTATGCTGTATAGCGCGTCTGTGGTTGTCGTCTGTCGTCCGTCCGTCCGTCGTCTGTCTGTCACGGATGTATTGTGGCTAAACGGTAAGTCGTAAGGGGTCGGCGATGGTACTATCGGATAGGGTGCTGGTGACTTCTTATAGGCTGTCTTGATTTTTACGCGCGACAGCAGAATGCTTCGCGCGTCTTAGCCATCGTCTAGGCGTCCGTCTGTCCGTCTGTCTGTTCGTCTGTCCGTCACACCCTGGCACTGTATCAAAACGGTACTAGTTAAAATCACAAAATCTTTATCATGGTTGCCCCAAGGTCTTTAGTTTTTCATGACAAAATTTCGTGCCCCCGGGTGCGGGGGTTCCCCCCGAACTAGGGCGTCAAAGATGGGTACCTCCTCTGAAATACGTTTTTGACCGTATTGGCTGTTTTAGTGCGAAAACGTTTGCAGATAGGTACAGACATGCTGCTTATCATAACAAGCACTGGTGACAGGCTTTTTAGATTTATCAACATCGATGATCTTGAACGACTTTGAATCCCCCAAAAAGGGGTTTTTAATAAACCTATTGGCCTACCGGCTGACTTTGGCGCCATTGCTATAAATATCGCAGCATGCCACCGCGGACAGATTTAGCGTTGCGCAAGGCAATGCTTGACAGTCTAGTTATGTTGTAAAATTGGATAGACCAGTTATTTATCAAGGCAGTCTGAAAGGTAATCTGGTTTGGGTCTGCTTTGTGTAATTAATGCTACAGCAAGTACCTTGCAGGACTTTTGCTGCAAAAAAAACAAATCTTGCTATGCAGTGCCCTGTACAGTTTAACTGGTGCATATGTGACTTAGTGAGAGACATCTAGTAAAAACGAGATAACGCTGACTAATGTCATGTTATCACCCTGATCTTTCTTCTGTGTCAGACTGTTCTCATGTTTTTCTGTAAGTATTGTAAAGAAAAAAAGCAGACAGGTTTTTCTTGGAGCAGTAGGCCTAGCTTCCTTGCTACAATACAGGATGTGATTGTTGGGATTGCATGTTTTAAAGCATATTACATTTCTGAGTCTTAGTAGATGTCTGTTTTTGTAGATTTATTTTATAGCTATGTTATTATTGTTGACAAAAATGAACTGGACTAAATTGAACTCGCTTAGTTCACTTAACGACGTGTAATGAACTAAATCGAAATGAACTTAGCCGTCGGTTCGTTCGCTTTAGTGCTGTTCGTGCGGCGCAATTGAAAGGAACTAAGGTTTCAGTTCAATTCTGTCGCTTTGTACACGCGATAACTTGTGAGTAATGTGCTGCTGACATGCAGGAGCGACCGGAGCGCCTGGTCCGGCAGGCAGCCGAGGAGAGAACGGTTTCCAGGGACGACAAGGCGACCCAGGAGCGACCGGTTCATCTGGACCTCGGGGCGACATCGGCTCTCAAGGTTCTCCCGGCGTCAGCGGTCAGCAAGGGCGTACCGGCAGTCCTGGCCGCAAGGGACTCACCGGCCAGCCGGGTGGTCCCGGACAGGCGGGCGCTCCGGGGGCAACTGGGGCTAGTGGGGCGCGTGGAATTGCCGGTGCCCCGGGAGCCACAGGACCCGCTGGACAGCAGGGCAGTCCTGGCCTACCAGGTCAGAGTGGTAGGAGGGGTAATCCGGGACTGGTCGGTTCGCTTGGACCCACGGGATTCGCGGGGGATCCGGGTGCAACTGGTACAAGTGGTGATACCGGCGCTCCAGGCCCAGTCGGTGATGCTGGACAGAAAGGAGTTGCTGGCAATCGTGGTGAGCATTTGTCACGTAGACTTATATCTGATTTTTTCTTTTTTTGTCTATTTGTTGTTGTCATTGCTTGCATCTTTGTGCCTGAGCAGCGAAATAAACGTTCATACTTGTTTAGCAACTGTCTGCACAGTCTGTCTGGTTTACCACCTGGCACTGGCACAGTGCTACTCTCTGATGTACCAGGTGCACTGTGCTGTGGCAGTTTTCTTTGCCAGTCCACAGGGCTGCCGTGGGAATTGGATTTCACTTCTCATGCCCATACCATACTCACAGAAACACCTGTGGGAAGTCCCATAAAATTCCTACAGAATTCTCACAGACTTATGAATAAACCTTGAATGAACTTATGAATGAACCAATGAACCTCGAAATCTTTCATACTTATACCCCACACTTCGCGTCTTTTCGTTGAATGAATGTTTTTGCTGTTTCTGATGACATTGTATACTTTATGTACAGTGTAGAAGATAGGCCTATTCATAAACGTGGTGGGCTTAAGGCTATAAGTCTACTGTAGCTTATTGAATTATCCCCACCTAACACCGACACAACTCAAATGTTTAATCTTAACATTTCTGACACCACTCAGCACATGTCGTGAGATACAGAAACAGATGAGTTGTGGCAATTTTATGTTAGGGGCAAATCATTAAATTCTCTGTGATCTGCGTTTTATGAAACACTTAATTGATAAAAGAAAAACACAGATGAATTTATTATTAATGGAAAGTCAGTCAGCCTAACTAAAGAAGTTACAAGAACACTGGCAGTTGTCATCCGTTGCTGGACCAACAGTGTTAAATTCGTAAAAGTTACGCCTGGAGTGCCGGGCTATGGCTGCTAGCTAGACGTAACTCTGATTGCGTCGCCATGCTGCAGCGACGACGACTACAGGCCAGCAGCTTGGGGCTGTCAGAAGACTATTATGCGTTTGCGCTTAATCTCACGTCGATTCAAAAATTTCCACAGAATTCTCACAGAACCCATAGGAATTTAACACAGTTTCTATACCCATCCCATACCCATACCCATGGGAATTCCCATAGGAATTCCCATTCCCACGGCAGCTTTGCCAATCCGCCACTCTTGCTAAGCACGCGATGTGTTTTACAAGCTTTGAAGCTAGCAAAAATGCAGGCAGGGTCACCCTCAGCGGGAACGTTTAAATACTGATGTGTATAAACGTTAATTTTCAACTAATACATCTCCAGCACAATACGACATACACAGTGGCGTATTTAGGGGGAGGGCCACGGTGCGATGGCCCCCCCTTTGGCCCAACCATGAAAATTTTTTTACAGGCAACTTTATATGAAAAGGTGCGTTTTTTTGTCATTTTCCAGCAAGAATTGCAAAATTCAACAATGTTTTATGGTCTTTTGCGTTTCCAAATTTCAGAAAAATGGGCGAATTTGCGGTTTCCATTGAACATTCAAAAGCAAAAAGTGTTTCAGCTTCAGGGGGGCTTTCCCCTCTGACCCCCCAACCAGGGGGTCTGCCCCTGGACCCCGCTGGGGGCTTCGCCCCCAGACCCCTGTTATAGGCTCGCGCTCCACGCGCTCGCCATAGCCCCCCCTTTGCCAAATCCTAAATACGCCACTGGACATACACAAACATACATGAAAATATTTGCATACTTCTTTTAGAACCCCCGATGTTTCGCCACACACAAATCGTGAATCAGACATCGTGAGTTAATTCAACCACCGGGACAAAAATTATAATTTACTAGCGTGAAAACAGAACTTGTTTACATCGGCATACGAAGAACGACGTCATTTAATGAAAATGATACGTGAGTAAACAAAAATTGCAAATAAAATGCATCCAGCAAGAGAAAAAACTCAGTACCCAAAGGGTGTTAGGCCTACATTTTTGGCCTACCCTGTGGTAAAAGCCGTAAAAGTATAGCATTAAAGAGCATTTCCACTATGGCGTTGCGTTGCGTTGCGTTGCTTTGTCACGCGTTGCAGCGCTGCAACGTGCTATGCAGCGCGTTGTCGCGCTAGTAAAAACACAACAAATTTCAAGCTCACAACAGCAACAAATCTTCGTACTTGTCAGCCATATTAATTCATTAATATTCTTCCCCAAAATGTCTCCGCCCCTTTCAACGCGCTGCAACGCGCGTTGCAGCGCGTTGCGGCGCGTTTAAACGCGTTCAAACGCAACGCAACACGCAGCCGTAGTGGAAATAGACGTTTAGGCGTATTAATACTAGCCATAGGACAATATTACCGATCTGTCAGTGTTGTATGTGTATTGTTATCACTGTGTTATACAAAGCCAAGATGTCTGCATTATTAATTTTGACTGTTATTGATAGATGCGTTCACTTGTGTCGAGTGGCATGTATGATCTCATATGACAGATGATGTTCTGCAGCCTTGACGTGCCGTTTCACAAAAAGCTGTACGCAACTTGTAACGTTTTTAACTAAATCGTTTGCCATGCATCATGTTAATTTACTCAGTACTAAATTTCAGTTTAACTGCATGCAATTTAACGAATAAACGTGCTTGTGCTGGATGTCTGAGCCAGTTGACTGACATGTCTGTTGTAGGTCCCAACGGTCAGATTGGTTTCCCCGGCTTCACCGGCAGTAGTGGGCCAGCTGGTCAGATTGGTTCACCAGGTCAGCCAGGTGCGGCCGGGCCACGAGGTGCTCCGGGCCCTGACGGCATAGCTGGACCTATCGGCGACCCAGGCCCACAGGGCTCACCCGGCTTACAAGGCTCTCTGGGTCAGCCGGGTTTTATTGGACTTCCTGGACCGACCGGAGCCACGGGAGGACAAGGTCAGAGAGGTTTCCAGGGCTTCACCGGACCTAAAGGTCAGCAGGGTCAACCAGGTGACGTCGGACTACCAGGATTAGCCGGAGAGCCGGGTCCTAGCGGTCAGATTGGAGCACCAGGTCTGGCAGGTTCCGCTGGATTCACCGGATTCACTGGACCGCAGGGACTTGCCGGTGATACAGGATTCTCAGGACAGCCAGGTCCTAGTGGTCAACCGGGCCCAGCTGGAAGTCCTGGAGACGTTGGTCCAGCTGGTACGCCGGGTGATATCGGGTCTCCGGGTCAAGCGGGACTTCCTGGTGAGCGTGGATTTACCGGCGGGACGGGAGCTACCGGTGACGCTGGTCAGCCGGGTCAGTCTGGTCAGGGCGGTCAGCAAGGATACACTGGCGTCGCGGGTCCACGTGGTCTAACCGGTGCTACTGGACAGACGGGATTTGCTGGCCGGGTCGGTACTCGTGGTCAGTCGGGACCTGACGGGAGTCCTGGACCCGACGGAGCCAGAGGACAGCCTGGTGACACTGGGCCCCAAGGACCACAAGGTATTGCTTCACGTGCTTTTTTTATCAGTCTTCTACAGTTAGGTCATTTTTTATTTGCCAAGTATCGGCTTTGGCATTTCTGCGTGTCGTTTCAGATAAGGTCTACATTCTGATACACTGTGTGAAACTTTGTTTTATATTCAAGCCTAAAATTTCAGTCAATTGTTTAAGCTATATTATCAAGTAGCCTACAGTTAATAAATTATTCTAATCTAGCTAACAACGAGTACAGGTTTTGGTTTTGGCTACGTGGGTTTTGGCACCGTTTTGCTTATCCTTAAGGATGATATACGGGCTGAGTAAAATGTGTAGTTAACGCCCTCTGTCTGTTATCGGTTAGCCTAGCTTGCTTTTTGTACTGGCAGTGAAAATCTGTTCAGTGCCTGATGCATGATGGTGTATTATGCGTTGATACAGGTATAAATGGTCCGCCGGGAGCGACTGGTCCTAGTGGAGACACGGGACAGCCTGGGGCTACAGGTCCAATTGGCCAGGTAGGCGCTCCAGGTCAACGAGGCAACCAGGGTCCCGGCGGTCCCATTGGTGAAACTGGAAGTCCGGGTCAATTGGGTGCACCTGGACTGCAGGGTGCTCGAGGTCTGACGGGTGCCACTGGATTCACTGGCAGTGCTGGACCAGCCGGACAGCGTGGACCGCAGGGCCGTCGTGGTCCGGACGGTAGACCAGGACCGGCTGGGCCTAGTGGAGACACGGGCAGTTCCGGCACGGCGGGAGAACGCGGTGATCCGGGACAGATAGGTCCAGCTGGTCTCAGTGGACCGCAGGGAGCGCCTGGTCTGCCGGGAAGTCCTGGAATTCGTGGCAATGAAGGTCAACCGGGCGAAGCCGGCAGACCAGGAAGAACAGGTCGGTGTGTGCATGTGTGCGTGTCAGTAAATAAGAAAGTGGCTATGGTAACTTAAGAAGCGTTGATTCAGTTAGTCTGTTGACCTGTTTGTCTCATGGTAACAACTAGGCGTAGAAAACCAGTGCAAGAGTAGCCAGTGTGCTAATTTTTAGTTTAGAAGGTCAAAGGTCTTGGTTAAAGTTAGGGTTGCACTGTGTTGTGGGCTAGTACGCATAACTAGGCGGACGGCCGCATATAATGACGGCACTGGGCTGACATGTTTACTTGTTTATGCAAAAAATTGCGTCGTCGAAACGCAACGTGTGCAAAAGTTGTGATGAACAAATAATATGCTTATTTGGTTTGTATAAGATCTGAGAACATGTACGCACATTATCACAGAAATATCTCTCTAGTAATTTGTTTAATTGATACTGTGACAAAAAGGTCGCCGGGAACATTTTATTAGTGGTTTACCTCGTGAACAAAAGAAACTGTGATCAGTCCTTCCAATGCTGCTTTGCTCTGCGTTAGTATAGCATGCTATAATTGTTTTTAGTTTTATGTGAATGTTTGACAGCCGTTTCTCAGTAACATTATACATTTGCCTTCTAGCAACTATGACCTCATGTATGAAGAAATTAGTGGAAAACGCAGTGCAAGCATTTCAGATTTAGGTGTTTGGTTGTTTTGTTAAGAAGCGTTATTCATTCTGCTTCAAAGATGAGATGATGGTCTGTCATGACAATAGCTGCACTTAGTTTGGCAGGTGATGAATGATGATGATGATATACCGTAGTCACTGGGTCCATGATATCACATCCTGCCGTTGCTGCTGCTGATGCTAATATTATTAGGCAAAGTCGTTCTTGCAGTAAAATCGATTCTGCCTATTCTACTTCTCTGTGGCATGGTCCGTCTGTTTGTCGTCTGTCTGTCGCATCTGTTCTCTCTGCTTAAACGGCAAGACGAACTCACATGCAATTAGGTAGATACACCTTTGTCGTCCAGTGACATTCTGTCAAATGTGGGTTGATGACCTCCAAAGGGAGGGGAAGATTTGGAGGTTGAACCCTTAGTCGAAATATACAGTTGCTTCAGGCTTATGAATAAGGTGATTTATTATGTCAAATTACTGGTCGCTGTTGTGGTTGCAGTTGTTGTTGTTGTTGTTGTTATTATTGCACGCTGTGTCGATGTTGTGTAGGTGCAACTGGATCAAGTGGTCCCAAAGGTCAGCGTGGTGATCCCGGTACAGTTGGCAGTGCAGGATTCCCTGGCAGTCCTGGTTCGCAGGGAGACACCGGTTTCTCTGGTGCCAAAGGAGCTCCGGGTGAGACTGGAGTGCAGGGAATCAGCGGACAAGCAGGCTTTCCCGGATCTCGTGGGGCTCGTGGTCGTCCTGGGGACACCGGTCCGACTGGACCCGAAGGACGCGTTGGTGAGCCTGGTGCCAAAGGTCAGGCTGGTCGCAGAGGAAATGTTGGACTGACCGGCGAGGAGGGTATCGTCGGAGCTACCGGTCAACCAGGACCGATGGGATTAGCTGGCCTGCAGGGTGACCCTGGTTTACCAGGTACCCGAGGTGACCCTGGGACCTCAGGTCAGCCGGGTCAGGCGGGTCCTCCAGGTGTCATTGGTCAGGTAGGGGCTACCGGGGCGCCGGGACCTCGCGGTGCCATTGGTGACACTGGACCAGAGGGTGATACTGGATTCTCAGGTGCTCCAGGCCAGCCTGGTGCCCAAGGTCAAGTGGGTCAGATTGGACCTCGCGGCAGTAGGGGCGATCGAGGACCAACTGGGCGTCAGGGACAGTCTGGAATTCAAGGCGCTACTGGTCCAACTGGAGCCACGGGTCTCGAAGGACCTCAGGGTGCTTTTGGCCAGGCCGGATTCACTGGATTTACTGGCGCTAACGGTAAGAGCTGCGATGCTTTTCTTGAACTGCAGATATTTCTGCTTACTGCTTGATAGCGTGAATTGAAAATTCCAGTGTGCTGTACATGCGTGGATGTGTCTGTATGTCATTGCATTAGGACTGTGTGGTTTCCGCAATAACATGCATTGATGGAGTTTTTTCACTGAACTTTTGTCAGTAATGAATCACGAGACAGAGATGAACTGATTATGTTTGAGGGTGAAAGGTCACAGCATGGCCAAATAAGCTAGACAAAAATTAGGGTTTGTTTTTACGACATCAAGGGTATGCATGGATGGCAATCGTTTGTTGTCATTGCTAACCTCCGAGCATCTTGAGATAAAGGTGACCTCATTAGGTTTTTGATGAAAGCTCGAAGAAACTATTTATGCCACGGTGTACAGCCGTCTGCACGGATTCAGCTGCTGTTGATATGTAGCATGTCACGTGAGTAGAGACAGTCATTGCATGAGGCGATACACAGTGAACTGAACTGAACTGAACTTTACCTTACCTTACCTTACCTCCGGGGTGGACAGGCTCTTACACCTGCCCAGTGCTGAGGCCGTATCAGCTCGGCCCAATGCGCGTCCCCGAATGTAACCAGAAGGTTACAGGTAGTGGCCATAAAGCCATAATGGCTGCGAAGCCATAAATAAACGGCTGTAAAGCCGTAAGTAGATGGCTATAAAGCCGTAGTCAGCTGTGAAGCCGAAATTAGCACAAGAGAACTGGTATCGTGTAGCAATATGCCTACACGAATTTGGTCAGCGCTTAGTCGCTCCTCGCCTCCAGATTTTAGAAATCCTTTGGGTCATCGGTGCTGAGCCCCACCACCACGGCAAGGTGGCTGACCTCGGTGGGGCTGAACTGAACCATGTGTTTGGTTTTTCTGTGCTCATATGTAAAAAAAAGTTAAGCGCATCACTTGCTATAGCGCTTTTTAACATGAGTCGCCACCAGAAGCGCTTTACAATCTCGGAAATGACAAATAATTGACATTAGCCAATGATACCGCAGCGCACTATGCGGCCATCCGTTGCCCGCATTAGCTGCTCGCGTCAGTGAATAACAGTGACCCGCTGTTTGCAGCTGGCAGACATACCATCACTCCAATCAGCCACACTAGGCCTTTACCCCGTAGCCCGTAAGCTACTGCTCATTTTCCATGGCACAGAGGGTAGGAGGCTGAGTTGACCTGAGCAGACAATAGGTTAACAACTTGCTCAAGATTGTTTGTGAGCGAAAATACATGTTTGTTTTAATGCAGCATACTATTACGTTTGTGTTTGCTTTTACGTGCTAGGCCTACCAAGGTGCAGTGCAGGTAGGGTTACGCTAAGGTTAAATTCAGACTTACGGATACAGTCGGAAAAATTTTGGTAATCAAAACGAGAATGAAAACGAACATTCGTTACAGCTTTAATTAGGATTTTTAGGTTGAAGAAAAACGATAACTAAATATAGCAATAATTATGGCCGGTCAGCAGAACGAACTAGGCAAACGTATGATTTTTCACGGCACAACGAACGGACACGCGATTTCTGTGATGCAGGTCGATAAAACCATTTGCAAAACGACAGTTGTCATTGTAAAAATTGAAACATTTCAGACATGGGGCACCAACAACGACGATCCGACTTGTGGTGTTGATAGTTCGTCCAGTGTCTGTCTGTCTGCCTGTTTGTTTACGTATATGTCTTGCTGTATGTCTGCGTCTGTGTTCCAGGTGCTGTTGGTGCAACTGGTCAGGCCGGTGTTCAGGGTCAGTCTGGAATCATCGGTGCTCAGGGCGATCGTGGTGCAGCTGGCCCGCCAGGTCCTAAAGGTGATGCGGGTGATCCTGGTGCCCAGGGTTCTGTCGGAGTTGTCGGACCTCGTGGTCCCGTCGGTGCCACTGGTCCCGCCGGTACTAAGGGCGATGTCGGGCCGGCAGGTGCGCTCGGAGCGACTGGACCTCGCGGACCTAAAGGTGTGAGCGGTGATACCGGGTCACCGGGTGAATTCGGATTCATTGGTCCGGCCGGTTTGCGTGGGGAGTCCGGCGAGCCCGGGAACATTGGTCTGCAAGGTTCGCAAGGATTCACTGGCTTCCAGGGCGCAACGGGACAGATTGGAGCGAGTGGGGCTCGTGGAAGGACTGGAGCTGCGGGTGACCAGGGTGTGCGAGGGACTCCGGGTGATATTGGTCGGCAGGGATCTCCTGGGGCTACTGGTGTCCCAGGTGAGGTTGGTGGAACTGGGATGGTTGGACAGAGAGGACGTCTTGGTCCAGTCGGTGTGCAAGGTAGTCGTGGACTTACTGGTGCTACTGGACAGCCAGGCTTCCAGGGCCAGCAAGGTTAGTTCCGTTAGCTGTAGATTATGTGTCTTTCTCTACACATCTCGTTGTCATTATTGGCCAATCTAAACAGTTTCCATACTTTTCCCATCCGCTTTTCCCTCCATTTCTTTCATCTTTCTCCCTTTCTGAGTGTTTTCCTCAACTATTGCTTTGGTCTTGGGAATGCTGTTAGCTTTTCAGTTAGGTATGAGACATAATTTATGTGTTTGGAACGCACATAAAACCACGAAAATGCATTTAGTAACTGCAGAACGTCGTTCGTTTTCTGCTGGTAAAAATGTGTAAATTGAAGCACTTTGTGCCACAGATGCTAATAAGACTAGATAGTCAAATAAAGTAAACACCACAACAGTATTGTGCTATAAAATAATGCACGTTATTGTGTAATGTCCTTTCGTATAATAAGCCTTAGTACCAGATAAGTAATGTCCGAGTCCAAGATTATTATAGGTGCGTCGTTAAAATACATATGCTATGTTAGTGACACAAGGTGTACTTAATCGATAGCGCTGCAACTATCAATGATATGCATCAATCTGACTCATTATTACAGTAAAATTTTGTAAACGTTTTTGATTGTTTTGGATAAAGAACGCATACGTGACGTTTTCCATTTTTTCTAACGTATTTTTTCTCATTTTTACGCGTTTACATGCTGAAAGCGCTTACTAGCTATCGTAATTCTGTCCGTACGCCCGTCCGTCCCCGTCCTGGTGTCACGCCCAGGAACCGATCCAAGCCCAGGTAAGATAGAGATTCTGGATTTTCACCGTATGGTAGCGTAGAATTTCTAGTTGTGCGACAAAATTTTACGCCGCTTATTGAGGCGATTCTCCTCATAGATTGATACCCATTGCCCTTATAAAAATTGTTATGTTGTCGCTTTTAACTCTTTTAGTATGATAATGCATGCAGATATGGCATATGCGACATTGGTGCACTGCTGACGAGCTTTGCGGTGATACTAAAATCAATGACTTTGCACGTCCTTGGGCCCCAAAAGCTTCTTAGTATTTTTTTTGCGATTTTAGGCTGCGACGCATATTTCAACAGTGACTGCACCAAAAATCCAAAAATCACTGAAGATAAACCAGTACAACCTGTGTATAAAAGTTTTAGCGTAAAACGACTAAAGCGTAGATATTAACCGTCTGAGTTTTGACTTGCTATGTTCAATAAGTCTTCCGCACGGAGGTGTAGAAATTTGGGTAGTTTTTAAAATGCATTATTATTCTATTGCAAGTTGTACAGTGATTTTCATCGTGGCAGCAGCACTGATGCTGTCGCGCATCGCGTAAGCATTGCTCAAATTACTTGTTAATATGCGTTATGCTTTGGCTGACTGTTGAGCGGTTCAATTTATTTCAGTTTAGGCTTATTTCATTTCCTGGTCGTTGCTATAGTTTTTGCCTTTCTGCCATATTTCTACATCAGTGCATCACCCTCAGTTGGTTGAACAGTTATTTAATGCTATTCTCTCAAATACTAACCACGTGCTGCATGATTTTCGTTTTTTTTATTTCATTTCTGAAGCATTTCAGAGTTACAACTTACGCCCAGGTGCACAATGCACTGCAAAAAACATACACGTCTTAACTCTGTCAGTCTAATATTGTCAACAGATTACTGTATAGAAATCTTTACTAATGTTTTTCTTATATTTTATGCTACTGCACTTGTATATAGACAGTTAAACGTTTTAGTCATTTTCAACATGTAACATGAATGTTTGTATGCTGTGCATATTGATAGTGCTTCAGTAAACCAATATTGCATTGTATTGTACTGTGATCAGGTGTGGCTGGAGGAGAGGGAGCAAAAGGTGAAACAGGTTTGATTGGCAATACCGGATCACCTGGATTCGGAGGTTCTCCGGGTCCCAAAGGCGTGCGAGGCGTTGCCGGTACAGTCGGCGTTCCCGGTGACTCGGGCTTGATAGGTCCACCCGGCCCTCCCGGCGAGATAGGAAGAACCGGACTTCGTGGAGAGAGTGGCCAGCCCGGCGGAAGCGGATTCACGGGACCCGACGGGCCGATCGGACCCGCAGGTATGGTTGGTGATACGGGGGCGAGTGGTGCCAAGGGCGTATCTGGACCCATTGGTCTGCCCGGGTCACAGGGTGCTCGGGGTGGAGTCGGAGCAACCGGACCCGCCGGTGACACTGGACGCAGCGGACCGCCTGGTGACGTCGGAGAACTGGGCTGGACCGGACCCACTGGACCCCAGGGACCTGCCGGATTTACTGGAATTGACGGATCCACCGGACAGCGTGGTGCGACCGGACCGGAAGGATTCCGGGGAGATTCCGGACCGCGTGGACCCATTGGTCAGGTTGGTGGTGCTGGACCGCCCGGCGATCCCGGCCCGAGAGGTGATACCGGAACAGTCGGCGATACTGGTTAGTCAGTCAGCACAATTGCAGATTTAATTTTGCCGTTTACTTTGGCGCATTTTAAATTAATTAGCGTAATTATTTCCTTACAACTTGCATGCACACCAATTGGATCTATCTGATCTTAATGCTAAGCTGCTAACTCTAAAAGTCGCAACGTAGTCGGCACACACAACTCAGCAGTACACACGCCTATCTGGTCTACTCTGTTACACTTTTGCAGCCATAATAACTTAAGAAGTCAACACACATTATTGTAAGTTATGACATGCTGCATGAAAAAAGTAATTGTATGCAACTAGGCCTACTATTGATACGTCGATCTCATAGTCAGTGCTGCCATTTTACCTCGTAAAATTAAACACTGTATTATTATTTAACCACATCAAAGTGGAAAAGAAATATCGAAAAACAATGCGCCTGCTAGCTTACAACAGCAGCAGTGACGAAACTGGCTCCAAAAAACTATTACAAGAAATATTATTAGATACTGATCAATCTAATGTACTCCTCGTGCGCATTATTTTCTCCGGTATTCTTCAAAGTGCTTTTTCGTTCCTTTTAACTTGTATTAGAGACCCGGCATCAATTTGAGACCGGACTAATATTATACTAATAGTGACTGGCGTCGAAGTCGTTATTGGAAATTTTTGGCCCGTCTATCTGGCACCATTATATGGCGCTTCAAAGATAATGGGGTTACGAACTTGACTCTTTGGGGTCACGTGACGTCATCGGTCACGTGACCATTCGACTCACGGTGGTCGACTTCCCATGGGCGGTCCATTGCGACGATGCATCTATCTGGCACCGTTATGGAGATATGGCCGTTTGAAGTTTTTCCTGGAGGGCTCTTCCAGGAACAGAGGTCGGTCGTCGATCGGTCGATCCTCGATATTACACTGATCTCATATACTTCTCTTCGCTACGTTAGAAACGTAGCGCGCGAGGAGTAAAAAATGTATGCCAGCATGTTGTGGGACGACGCTGCCGTTTACTAATGGCTGTTGCATGCACACTGTGTGCAGTGACATTCGTGTATATTGTGGCGACGTCAGTGACAACATGGCGATCAGCAGATCTAAATTTTAAATTTTTTTTTCAAAAAATATTATTTTGTCCAGCTCGTCTAATCTGTCAAATTTGTATTGTTAATTTTTAACAGCTGTTTTGATTATCATATTGCAGCGACTTTGTTATTGTGACGCCTTATTCCAAAAGCAACATTTTTTTCGATGCCTTCATATTTACATCAGTAGTGAAAGCTGATCACAAACTAGAAGACGGATACAGGACGTTAGTGGCACTAACTGGACTGGTCTTAGCAATAGTGAAGTTGTTTGTTTGTTGTTTGACACGGGGCAGATAGTGGTGAAGAAAGTCAGCCTTCTCTCAATAATAGTCAGCAACTTACAGTTTCAATAATAGGACCTATTGTTGCAGCAGTGAGCGCCGAGTTTTGATTCTGTTGCTGTTAATATCTCTAGTTGTCGTTGCACCGTGTTTCAGGATTTTCTGGACCTGTCGGCCCGCCTGGGCCACGTGGCAGTCCTGGAGATATTGGTCCGCAAGGTCCGAATGGTGTCGTCGGCCCACGTGGTAATGTCGGTCTGCAAGGTGTTCCTGGTATTCAAGGTTCTAGAGGACCTACAGGCGCAACGGGCGAACCTGGAGTGCAGGGTTTCAAGGTAGACATTTTCTCATTCATTCAATTCATTACGACAATGATGATTATTAGGTAAACGTTTATATAGCACTCATTAGAAGAAATCTTTAATGTGCTTGATGCGCTGTTAGAATTTGGAAATCATAAAACTTTCTAGTAAACGCTTAGTCCAAGGCGAGTCTTCGAGGTACGCGGGAAGGCAGTTCCCTGCTGAAGGAAAATGTCCTTCTGTCCTGCAGCAGTCGTCAGTCTGTAGTGAGGTACGGCGAGTTGATACAAAGCATTAGAGGTCAGATTGCTGCTGTTTACGCTAAACAGATTTTATTAAGTTTTCACTGAGTTGCGATGCAGTGAAAGAAATGGAGGAATATTTTATGAAAACATCTGCTAACAGAGGCTAGAAGTAATGACGATGGATGTGAAATACAATACAATACAATAGAATAAAGAATTTGCACTCACAAACTGACAAACAAACTGTCAGTTTAATCTAGCACATAAACTAAAAAGAACTGAAATGTTTAAAAGAAAAATGAAATGCGAGATACTGAGAATAGAAATACTGTTAAATGTAAAACTGACAAAATTTGAAAAATGACTGAAGTAAAGAAAACTAAAATAAAAGAGAAAAAACTGAAAAGGTAAGAAATGAAGAACACGTTGTAAGCAGTAGCCTATACTCTTGACGTGTGTTCATGTGTTTTGTATGCAAAAGGGACAACGCGGTGAAGCTGGAATTGCCGGGCCAGATGGTGCGACTGGTGGGACCGGCTTTCCAGGAGCTCAAGGTCAAAGAGGTCAAAGGGGAGGCCCTGGTCAGCAGGGTGAAATTGGTATAACCGGATTCACTGGTCCTTTGGGTGAACAGGGCAACACTGGTAGCACTGGTTCGAGAGGAGTGGAAGGTCCGAAAGGTACGAAAGGTCTGCTTGGTTCCGTAGGACAGGCTGGATTGGTGGGGCCTCCTGGAAGACAGGGTCTGCAGGGCGAGCAAGGATCACCAAGTACCGGACCAACTGGGCCGCCCGGACCTCCTGGACCCAGAGGAAATGTCGGCAGAGTTGGTGAACAAGGTAATCGCAGTCGTAGTCGAAAATGTTACAGTACTTTGTTTACATCAGTGAGACCGATAGTGCATGACAATGTCTAGAGTTGTGGAAATATTGTGGTCGTGTATTCTTAGGGAGCCAAATCAGTTTCTCATCAATTTACATAGGAACGTAAGATTAACTTTTTTTTCAATTGTGTACATAACAAAGTGGTTAAATACACTAAGGAAGTGTAAATGTCTATTGCTAACTTTTCGTCCCTAGAAAGAAGACGTGTAAATATACCAAACAGAGGGACGTTGCAGTCTTATGTGCGAGTTAATATGAAGCAGTTTTTATTCAAGCAGTTTATTTCATCTCCACCATATATTTACTGATAGGCCAACTGCAGAGTTGTGTCGGTAGCATAGGGCTCTCTCAGCATCACTGTATTCAGTTGATATTACTGTAGTCGCTAATTAGGCTGCCCGGAACGGTAGTTCCCGGAAGGCCTTATGTTTTACTGCAGTTCTTTTTTTTCAACGCGGAATGTCCGAGGTCCCTCGGTCGATCGCCGCGAAATTTTGCGTCATGCTCGGAAGCATGTTCAATTTTATAACGCAGGTCCAAAAATTTGTGGGCCTGCCCCCCAAAAAAATTTTGGGGGCGAAAAACACGCTAATTTTGGCCCGATTTTGGACCCCTTCCCACTTTGAGCGCGAATATCTCTAGAACGGATAAAGATATCCAAAATCGGAAAACTATTTGACCGACAGCGTTTCCTCCTGCGTTGGTTAACTTTGGTCCACTAATTACGGAGATTTAGAGGTGCAATTTTACCCCGAAAATCAAATTTTTCGGAATACCATATTTCGGCCCCTAGGGGGTGCTGCGCCCCGAAATTTTTACACGCACTACAGAATGTCCAAGTTTTGCTAGCCGATACTATACTTGGGATGGGGGCTCCTCCAACAGTTTTTTCAAAGGGGGTAAAAAAATTGGCTTATAATTCAGCGTATTCGCGCCTATAACTTTGGAGTTTAAGGGAATAACCCCATGAAACTTTGCCACATGACAGGCCATAAAAGGAACATTATCACTTATATACAACATTTGGGGGGCACCGCCCCCTTAAAATTTGGGAAGGCAAAAAACGTTTAAAATTTGGCGTGATTTAGGACAACTTTCGACTTTGACCGCAAATATTTCAAGAATCGGTCATGATATCGACAAAGGGACACAAACTTCATCGAGAGTACTCCCTGCTGCGTTGGAAAAAAGACTTGGCGAATTTCTGTTTACTAACAAAAAAAATTATAGATGCAAATGTTGACCTACCCAAGTTCAAAAAACGGCGCTATTTCGGGCAACTTCAAAATTTGACCACGAATATATCTGGAGCGGATCGAACATACCGAAAATCGATAACAAACTTGATCGACTGCCATCCCTCCTGCATTGAACTCAAAAAATTTAGCGAAATTTGGTCCACTAACAAACAAGTTGCAGGCGCGGATGTTGACACACTCTAAGTCGACAATGCGCATTCTGCGTATGCTACTGCATTTGACTTTGGGCCACGTGACTTTGCTACCAGGTAAATTTCACTTCCCTTTTGAATTGACCCCCCATCGGACTCACGGCGCCGGGCGGCTTTACGTTGGGCTCTGCCCCATATTTCTAGTTATCGTGTGATGTGCTGATGTGTTTCAGGCCCCGTTGGTTTCACCGGAGCACAAGGACTCCGTGGTCCTGGTGGAGCGCTTGGAATGCCAGGACCTGCAGGACCGATTGGTTCACCTGGAACGACTGGACCCCAGGGACCACGAGGTGATTCCGGTGAGCGCGGTATCCAAGGTCCTACTGGTGCCACGGGTCAGAGTGGTGGCGTTGGTCCACGTGGTCAGATTGGACAGCCTGGTCCGATCGGTTTGGAGGGTCCGGTCGGACCTCTGGGTCCGGTCGGCGCTCAGGGCCAGCAAGGTCAGCGTGGACAGGTCGGAGTGCTTGGTGCGTCTGGTAACACAGGGTCAACTGGTGCCACGGGTCCGCAAGGGCCTCGTGGTGCCATTGGCAACACTGGACCCATGGGACCTAATGGTACAGTAGGTCCGCGTGGACCCAATGGAAACTTAGGGCCGCCCGGAGCACGCGGTGACCCCGGAATGCCTGGACCACGTGGCAATCAGGGTCGTCAAGGACCCCTCGGCTCGCCCGGACAGCCTGGATCAATTGGACCTAAAGGTTAGCTGGCTGCACTTTTCTATATGTCGCTCTGTTTGTCAACAGTCTAAGCATTTCATATACAGGGTGGTCCAAAAAAAACGGATACCCAGTTTTATTTTGTATTCAGTAATTCAGCACCGATTTTAACCATTCTTTCACTGTTACAAGCAGACATTTATGGCGCGTAAACGTGAAGTTCTTCCGCCCACCGTACCTTTATTGTGTGACCACATTACCTAGCAAAACAAACACTGTCAAAGCTACAGTGGTCTCGGAGAACAGGCAACACATAAAGATATCAATTTCGTAGCATAAAATAGTTA
>Ga0056128_1000858_pt1 | contig 30825 bp, 17 predicted proteins | sample WorMetLIZISLAND2_FD_71113 | JGI IMG/M metagenome (GOLD analysis project Ga0056128, IMG submission 71113) | Marine gutless worms symbiont microbial communities from Max Planck institute for Marine Microbiology, Germany - Olavius geniculatus... ...
CAGCAGCAGCAGCAGCAGCAGCAGCAGCAGTAGCAGTGAGGTGTATAAGTTAATCATATTGTCACACCTCTGGCCGTATAATTCCATTTCTGACAGCGACATATGACGTGAAGCTGCCTGTCATGCAGGTCTAGTGAGCACCGACGCTGTAGGAACCCTCGTGATGGTATGACACTTCTGCACACTAGCCTGACGCCACTGACCATAGGCCGTAATAGCACTGCGTCGTGAAATAGGAGCGTGGCACGAAAACTTGTCGACGATAATTTGATCGGCAGGAAACCAAGAAAAATACACCGCTCACTGGCTCTGGTCTGATAAGTAAGTTAGTAAGTGTTTGGCATGCTTTCTATGTTCATATAGCTTGTGTTTAGGCCTATTGTTTGTATTATTCTCTCTGTCTGTCTCTGTCCCCTACGCAGTCTTGTGTGAATGAAGATTATCGTAGGCCTATGCATAAGCTTACTTAGCCCCCCTACTGTAAAGCACACTTAGGTAATAGATCAATTTATGCTCGCATATGACCTAAATTACGTCGGAACAGCCTTGTGCCTGTAATACGCTACCCCGAAGAAATTACAAAATGCCAGTATTACAGACAAACGGACTGACGTAGGCCTATTGATCAGCAAAAATTCAACATAAACTTAGTAGCGCTATATACAGACTATGCATAGCGCTACTTAGTTTGTGTTTAGTTGAAGCGGGTCGTCTAACCGACTTGTGCTGTCTGTTGCAGTCATACGTCAGCTGTACAGTCGGCATTCAGTACATCGGTTACTGCATGATAACACTGGGCGTGGCCAATGCCGTCTGCTCGTGTCTGATTGGCTGTGCTCAGCGTCACGTGCATCGTGAAGCGCTCGTCGCCATTGGCTGCGTTCTGCACGCGGCCCTCATCATTTTTCTGCTCGTCTGGATCCCAGACCGACATCTGCTGGCGGTTTTCTTCGTTCTGTCGGCTCTCTGGGGTTTCTGTGAAGCCATCTGGCAGACGCAGTCCAACGGTCAGTTTAACAAGTCAGTCTTTCATATGCTCGACGACGAGACATCTAGGTTCACCATTTGTCTGGGAAAAAACTGGTAATGATCCCATATGGCAGGTGGCGTTTTCTACACGTTTTCTACATCCTCTAACATTTAAATGTCAATAAATTGAACAGCTGTTAAGAGAAACTCGGAAAATCGACTAAGCGTCATGCAGGGGCTGGGGAAAAATTCGTCGGAAAAAACTGTAGGCCCCTACCGGCAGGCTTGCCGTAGATATGGATATCCATGGATATATCCATGGATATTGTGCTGTCGCATTTGCTAATTAAACTGAATATTTAAGCGTTTTATTTCTATATAATATTTTCCTTACTCTTCATTTTCTCGTTTATTTGTGTTATTGAGTCAAACGAATAATCAGTGACATCAGCTCCCCATTATTTTGTTAGCCTAAATTAATTTATGTGCTCTATAGCAGCAACAGATCTTAATCTAGCTATAGCGCTTTAATACTGTTGTTTGGGCAACAAATGGTCTATCAATTTGTGAGATTATTTTCATTCTTTTTTATCAAACGGTGACAAAATTACAAACGTTTTGGATTCCTAACAGATTTAATGCTAGTAGGAAGTACAAACCAAGTGTTCTTCAAAGCGTTCACTCTATATATACCTGTAGGTGTACATGAATGCAACATTCGTCTTGAAGAACAAAAATTCCAGCTGTTGCTGCGATGGGCCGACCGTACCGCCTCTATCTGAAGGCCAGTGTCCAACTTCCGGTTGCGAAAAGATAGCGATTTTCCAAAGTGACTGCAGTCCCATACAGATCTGGTGACGTTGCTATACTGGACGCCAAAATTAGTGCTAGGATAAGATACGGTAATTTGGCGCACGTAAGTGACGGCTGCAGGCAGAAGCATTGCATTCAAAATTGCGGTCAAGAAGCTGCAAATAGAGACATGGTTACTTTCAACAGCTTATAAGTAGTCGTTATCGCCCTATTCAACGGTATCGCCAACTTCTCACGACGTACTGTTTAGCCACAATACATTTGTTATCAGTGGCGTATTTAGGATTTGGCAAAGGGGGGGCCATGGCTCGCGCGCAGAGCGCGAGCTTATAACGGGGGTCTGGGGGCGGAGCCCCCAGCGGGGTCCAGGGGCAGAGCCCCTGGTCGAGGGGTCAGGGGGGGCGAAGCCCCCCTGAAGCTGAAACACTTTTTGCTTTTGAACGTTCAATAGAAGCCGCAAATTCGCTCATATTTTTCTGAAATTTGCTGGAAAACGGCAAAATACGCACCTTTTCATATAAAGTCCCCTGTAAAAAATTTTCATGGTCGGGCCAAAGGGGGGGGGGCATCGCACCGTGCCCCCCCTAAATACGCCACTGTTTGTTACGGTTAAAGATACGACAGAGAGACGACATATCGTACCCAAGGCTCAATCTAACGGTCGGCTATAGCCTACCGGTAGGCCTATATTGTTTAGCCCAGGGGTCTCAAACTCATTTGGGGGTGGGGCCACACTGCAAGATATCACTCAGTCGGTGGGCCGCATTGTTTTCAGAGACGACAAAATGCAGTAAATGCAGTAATTTATAGGCCCCTACAAATAACAGAAGTTATTTTTACAGTAGAACTTCAGATTTTTCCCGTCTCCGACTAACTCTTACGGCTGATTTGGCAGAAACCAGAGAGTCGACGTTAGTTTTGAAATCACGGGTGTTAACCAATTGCAATGTTGCATTCAGACGTTTTAATTACTAGTGAGTCTTGATCACAAAGCGGATTTGTTGATCTCCATTGATGAGACGAACTGTTCACGAACGTACGTACAGCCAAACGTCGCCATTAGGCTATTTCGAAGGCTGCAGAGACTAATTTTGGATACTTTTTTTTGAAAAAAATTGTAGAAATAAGGAACACCCATATCTGCTTGTCACACTTCAAATCCAATACCTCCATCTGAAATTCTTCGGAAACGCTTTCTGCATCAACATCAAACGGAGTGGCAAAGAGTGTAAACTGTGGTTTAAGATTATTGAACTTTTTAAAACATCGGGCGTTTTAAAACATCGGGCGATCTCTGCAACAAATCCAGAAATGACATTTGCATAATCTTTTACCCGCCGTGGCTTAACTTCACTTAGGCCTACCACCTGAAGAGATGAGAAATGGTCCAAGTTGCCAGCGCCAGGAAAAATGCTGTAAAATGAATAAAACGACTTATTTTTATCCTAAATTTTTAGAATTTCAGATAATGTGTCGCGGGCCGCAAATGACGCCTTCGCGGGCCGCGAGTTTGAGACCCCTGGTTTAGCCCTATACTTCGTGCTTCTGGCAGGACCGGCCATGATTAGCATGATACCGGTAATTGCAATGGCATGCCTATGCTGTGCTGATGACTAAACTCCAAAGGATTTCGTTTTTGTCGAAAAAACTGGCGAAATGACGAAAACAGGTGGTGATGACGAAAATATTGATTTTTGACGAAATTTGACGAAAACTGAGATTTGCGCATTTTGATAAACGAAAAATGGCATTTTTGGCAACGAAATCCTTTGGAGCCTACTGGTGACGCATTTTAAGCAGAGTTTCCAACCAACGCTAGTTACGTGACCAGTAAAATTGTTATACCTCGAACGCAAAATACCTGCACGACTTTCGTCCAAATCACATGACGTTCACAAATACAGATGGGGTTCACATAAAGAACTACGACAACCTTATGCCCTAAACCTTTTAACCTGTAGACATAAATGTGCATGAGTTGGTGTGTGTGTGTGTGTGTGTGTGTGTGTGTGTGTGTACAAACTGCAGGTCTGGTGAACCAGTGCTGCGCCGACAGCGACTTGATGACGTCATCGTGTACCGGGAACGGAAATGACGTCACGACTACAACGGACATGCGCGACTTCGCGTTCCAGGCAGTGCGACTGCTGCAGGGCGTGGGCGCGACCACGTCGTTCGCGCTCAACAGCAGCGCCTGCGATGTGTCCGTACATCTGTACTCCCTGGTCCTGTTACTTAGCGTCGCCGTGCTCGGATATGTCGTCGCCGAGTTCCAGCTGCGCAGACGAGCAGCGCGCGCACGAGAACCAGCTTCCAGCAAGTCCGAACTGCCAACATAGCCTCTCGCTGCAGACAGAGACGGAAAAAAGATATGTAGAGAGAGAACACTGATCTGGTGGACAGGACAGTTTGTTCTGTTAATATTTCGAATAGCCTACTACTGGTTTTGCATATTCGACATCGCTTTGGCTACTTTGCGACAAACCAACGCGCATCAAACTTGAGCTGTGTTCAAAATTGACTTTAATCTCGGTTCAGCCATATTAACATATTTTGCACTAGCGTGGTTCAAGTCAAAACCGCGAAAGTGGAGACCTCCTGTCAAATAATTTGATATCGGTTCAACTCGCCGAACGAACGAAACCGGTTAGCCGTCGCTAAGAATGAAAACGACTTCTAAGACCAACAAAACTTCAGAGTGGCTTAATCAGGACAAGTATTAATATTTACGATGAACTGAATTCGAGTCGAATCTAGAGTCTAGAAATTGTTGGTTTTGGGATATTTATGTTTTACAAGGTAAAGTAGCAACACAATAGGTGTGGTGTGCATGTTACTAAGTAGCAAATTTCTTACAGAGTCCAGTCTACTGGTGAGAAAAATGTGTAAGTTGGTCAATATTTAGTGCAGATATGGTCAAAACTCAATAGCTGACTTTTTGGGCTACCCCAGTGCTGGATTAAGGTGGGTGCTGAGGATACTGCAGCATCCGGCCCATTCGTGAAATAGGCCCATGGCCACAGAGCAAACGAAAACGTTTTCGTAACAGCCATTTCCATTATACACAGACGACTCAAAATGTTGCCATGAGACGCGTTTTGAGAGCCCAAACTGGGTAAAATGCATTTGTGGCCGGGGCTCCGCCCCTGACCACGTTCAGGTAGCTCACAGCTGTAAGCCTAACCCAGATCCTCTATAGGTGGATTTGGGGAAGGACGGGAAGGGAATGGCAAGGAAGAAAAGAGGATGGAAAAAGGGGGGGGGGAGGAATGACATGGAAAGGACCTCCAAAGACAAATTCCTGGCTACATAATATGCATGCATGCAAGATCGACGATATCACGCAGGCTTACCAAGTCACCCGCATTTAGCCGGTACCCGCACAAAATCGTCCATTTTGGTCATGCACAATTTGTTTTTATTGTTTGCTTAGTTGATTTTCACGAAAATGATTACAATTTATTATTGTTGCAACCCGACGTCATATTTTAAGGCCAAAAATGTACCAAATTCGAATTCGGCAAGGGACAATTACTTCTAAGGCAAGAGAGGTAATGACAAAAATGGGGAAAGAAAGGGAAAAAGCGAAGAGAGAATGAGAGGATAAAAAGGAAAGGGAAGAGAGAAAGCGGGAAGAGAAGAAAAGGGATTATCATAGGCAGTATAATAACGTGGCAACTTTGGATCACGTTTAGTTGATTCATTAAAAACTGTTAAGTTTAGGCCTATATACGGCGTAATGTAACCCTGCGGTTAAATCTATATAAAACTGCAAAAATCTTGATCATCAGTAAGTGATAATATGTTATACTGCGTTCAGTAAATGGTTGTTCGCCGTGATTCGTTGCTAGTTGGCTATAATATACGGAGCTGTTGCGGCGAAGGGTGTTGGACCTTTTGGTCGGTCTTGAATGCTAAAAACAAATAGGCCCTTTTCTGAACAACAGCATCCGGCACAATTTGGTCATAATCCAGCCCTGGGCCACCCTGTAGGTCGAGATGATTTAGCTTAGTAATTATCATTAATTAGCAAACTGCTCCACGCAATCATGGCAGAAATACCGGTAGGTTACACCCAAACTTTGTAACAAGCTCACATAAAAATGATAATATCATACAGACAACTATATAAACGGAGAAGATGATGTGGCGTTACTGCGCGAGTACTTGCAGTGTATACCGTACAGATCTGAGCCGACCGCACTGCGATGGTTGTCAGTGACCCTGAAGGTCATCCAAGGTCGATAATTTTTATTTCATCTAGTTGAAAGGGCGTATATGCGATTTCCTATTGGTGATCAATAGCAACATTGGCCCTATTTCGCACCTCCGAGATACGGCCACTTAGCCTATAGCTTGAAATTTTTCATTGAAAATTGCGGCGAAAATTAACCGCTGCAGATATGGAAAGGCCCTACAATTGACAGTCTATAGGAAGTCGATAGCAAACTATTCGATGGCACCATCGCCGACCTCCTACGACTTACCGTTTAGAAACAATACATTTGTGGCAGACGGACAGACAGAGAGACAGACAGACAGACGGACGACAGACGACAGCCGTAAGATTAAGCTCAACCGTTATTTAAGTACGGTGGGCTAAAATGCGTCTCCAGAGTATACAGACGGGTCCAGCACAACCATCGCATGGAATTGACGCTGCGGAAACGACAAAGGTATAGGCCTATGTTAATTAATTAAGTCACTTTACTGTTTGGCACAGGATATTTATTCGACAGCCGGAAGGTTATTCATCCGGTTGTCGGATACCTATAGTTGTTTCCATAACCGGCCCGGCTATTTTTCTCATGGCAGCCTGGTACTTACGATCGAGCACTAGAGGTGAGCGATTCGGCTGACAGCAAATCCGATTCGATTCGATTCGATTCACTAGCAGTAACGTCGTAGCGAACAAATGGTGAGAAAGTGCAGATGCCTTAATTTTCGGCTGGGGACAAATTATAAAAATATCTTCTTGTCGGAAAATGTTCGTCCAACTCCAAAATGCAAACTTTGGGGCTGAATTAAAAACCTCTATTTTGGGAAAATTCAGGGGCAAAATTAAAATGTTGAGTACCCGTAATCTCTTCTGCTAAAAATTTGCAGCTTTTAATCAGAATTCTTTCAAAAATTTGCAGTGCCTGTAGAAAAACTGCAACTTCCGGCCGTACGTATTATTTACGTGCTAGCCTACTTTTTTGACCCTCATACGACGCCGCATGTTCACTGGAAATTCAAGCCTTTTATGAATTCTGAGTTGCAATTTGGGCCTGTGCTACTGTACTATCGTACTACTGTTCTATCGCATTCGTCGGTAGGCATATTATACTTCACGAAATTGGCGGGTCGAATCAAAATAAGCTTGGGTTCGATTCGCTTTGCCGAATCGATTCGAATCGATTAATTCCAGCTCTATCGAGCACTCTTTCAATTGCCGTCGCAGGGTCAGCAGGGATATGCCCTCGTGGCAGCCGGCCAACTAACGATTTCAACCATAGCAGCTATAGGGTATCACGTGTATAGCGTCAGTCGGCAAGTGAATGTTGGCCTTCCTTAGACTGAAATTAATGACCAATTGTTACAACCTTTGTTTCTATCGCCACGTAGGCCTAAGTCTCTGAAATAAAACGCTAAGCTAACCTTAACCATAATTTTCTAATATCAATTCTAGGCCTACTTTTACAGCATTACGCATAACGCGAACGACAGCGAGCGACACTGGTGCTGCCATTTAACGAATTTAAAATTTTAAACGAATCTATGACTGCCGTACAATTAATTATAGCTTACATAATATTTTGTACGGCTGCCGTAACTATAGTCAGTAAGCCCCTTCCTTATTCCACATATTTTATCTTACATGTGCAAAGTTGTGTATGCAGCACAGTGTGAAGTCCTAACTGCAACACTGAACCGGATAGACTCGCCTATTACCAGATAGGCTATTTGAATAAACCTGGGTGACACAAACCAGAGGGGGCCGTAAAGTACCTGGTAAAACTACGCATCAAAAATCACAACAGTTTATTACGTAATGTGCATCTTTTTCGGATGGATTGGACAAGCAAATTTTAAAGTATTTTTAGGACGTCGAATATCGGTATCGTATGGACGTCGGACGAGTACTGAATTAAAATATCAAAGCATCACTAATCGAATCATCGGAGCTTCCGGTAAAGATGGCGGAACATTGTGGATTTTGTCGTAGAGGCAAAGAAGCCGTTAGTGTCTGCGGCAAACTATGGCATGATGCCGACAAAAACTGCACTGCACATCAGCGTTGCATGGTAATACATTTGTCGCACGAATAACAGTGTGAATGAACGGTTGTTGTCATTGCATTTTGTTTGCGGTTACGTGCCGTCGTCAGCGTGCGGCGAGACGGGCAAGGGGCACGGGTAAAATGCGGACCTGCGGACCGACCAACGGGTAAACTGCGGACCAAACCTGCGGACCAGGGCCAAGGGTTATCAACCTGTCCACGGATCATTTCGTTCTAAATTACTTTTTTGCACACTACTTCGTCTTATTAGTTGATATCTAAAACAAAATTGGTGGGTTTTTGCTTCATTTTTGCTCACGAGCGATTTAAAGTGGCCCACCATGCTCTTAAACCTCGTTGTGTCTTGCAGTCTCATGAGTCTCACACATTTTCAGTTACCTCACATTTCTTCGCCCGCTGAAGTTTTATCTCATGCATTTTATTTCTTTATATGTTACAAATAATTTGTCTCGCATGGATGGAAAATTGTTTTCAATAGTCGTAAAGTAGATTCTTTGGAGCTTAAATTGCATAGAAATGCCTTGGGGCCAGGACTGCACCCTGGACCCTGCTTGGAGGGCTTAATTACAGCACTACCAGACCTCTGGACTTTGGGAAAAGAATAAAAGGGGGAAAGGAATGGGAAAACAGGAAAAAGGAAGAGGAGGAAAGGAGGGTAAGAGAAAAAAGGGAGGAAAATTAATGATCGATTTTGCACATTTTGTTTTTTGTACCTTGGTAGCTATGTTGAATTTTGGCTGTGGAACGTTACGCAAATTACACCTTACAGATTTTGAGCATGATCGGACAGCTGTCGGTTCCAGGTAGCGGCCACTAGACAGTGACACTATTTCAATTTGCCAGCAAACGACCAGTAACAGGAAGAGTTGGGAGGCAGAAAAGTGCTTGCCATGTAGTATGCAATGCAAAGCACGAAATAATAATGCAGCCATGGTTCCTACAGTCAGGGAAAATCAAAGTACCAGAGTGCTAGTTAACAAAGATGCAGAAAAAATTTTGAACTGTTGTGTGCAGACTGCATACAGCAGTTCTAAATTTTTTCTGCTCACTTTGCTTGCAGATTATTCATATCTCCACTTTTAAATTTGTTTCACCGCCATTGTTTCTAGTGCGATTACAACCGATTGAAAACCTACATTGGTATTTCATGTAAACAAATTAAAAGCACCTCGGGAGCGCAATCCCCTTAATCGACCCCTTTCGGCACTAACTAATAGGCGACCAGTAGGCTTGTACCTGGTATTAATAGTATAGTACTGCTATTTGGCGCTAGAATAAATAGGGCAATTGAACCAGTTCTGCCGAGAGCCGCTGTGTAGCCGTGTGGGCAGCATCACTCATCTGCTGCCCGGAATGTCCCGGTTTTGACTCTTAACTTTTTGCAACTTTTTCTGTTCGCTGTCATGATTAATTTTTTAGAGGTGATAAATGTCTGTCTTAGGGTAAATGTTGCAAAAACACTCAGTTTGCTTTTTTGACAACATTTAACTAGTGTTGCTAGCCGAGGTCAGTCGGTTTCGATTCAGTTTTGGGGAAAAACCCGGCTTTGATCGGTTTCGGTTTTCTGAGCAGCACCAAAACCAGCTGCTGATGTCTAGTGATAACGCACACACCCGCCGGGCATGCCCACCATGCACTTTGTCCTTCACGCCAGACGTTTGCGCCAGATGCCTGCTGAACGCAAACTACATGGGTGGTCCGTTGATGGCACATTGCTAATGAGAGAGAGAGAGAGAGAGGACAAGACAGATCCATTGTGCCCGCTAATGATAAGTTTAGGGGGGGTAGACGGACTGCTGCAGATACCGTTGTTATGGTTTCACGTTTGCCAGTTTGCCGTGGTCGATCAGTTTGACTGATGTGACAGGGCAGATCGACGGCGTGACACGAGGCAAACTTGCATTATTGCTGCTCAGAACGAGTGAGCTAAGCATCCATCAACCAGTCAGAGGCAGGCAGACAGACAGAGACAGAGAGAGAGATTAAACAACACATGCAGAAACACACGCACGAGGTCGATCACAGTGACGTGCAGTGACCGACGTCCAGCTGTCGCAGTCGATCTCAGTTTGATCTGGGTGATAACGCGCTCAGCCAGAGAAGCAGGCGAGATGAGTCGCTGCGCCATGGTCATTTTGCTGCACTGCAGTTGTCTTGCCGCAGCATGCTGTTTAACGTTCACGGTACAGTCAAGACGCTAGAGCTGCGCCATTTGGAAATTGAAAACCCAAAACCGTCAATAGAAAGCCCAAAACCGCGGTTTCGATATGGTTGAATATTGCTAAAAAACCGAAGTTTCAGTGCCGATTTCGATAACCGTAATAACACTACATTTAACTCCAAGTCAGACATTTATTACCTCCAAAAAAATTTATCACGGCTTTCGCATTTTCCAGGTTTTTAGGGTCAGGGTCAGTTAGGTTGAGGGTTATGTATATGGTCAGTAGTTAGGGTTTGTGCCAGTTTTCGTTAATTGCTGTGTAAATTACAGATGTGCCGAAAGGGGTCGATTATGGTGGTGCTGTTTCGAGGTAGTTGTGAACAAGTTAGTCAGGGAAAACTATTCATTTTGTCCTGGAACATTAGGGAAAAGTCAGGAAAAGTGAATTCTGCAGAGTAGTAAGAACCACGTGCAAGGGACACAATGCACATAACGCAACGAACACGACATACTGTACGCAATGAAGCAGTGCAAGGGACAGCGAACGCAACACAGCGAATGCAATCAATGCAATATACTCAACGCACAGCACAAAACAGTAATGCAACGGACACAATGAATGCAGTGTATGCAACGCAACACTGTAGCCTACTTTATTTCGCAAATGACGAAGGGGATGCAAGAAAAGTACGCAAGCAAGTATGCAATGAACGCACTGTTGAGTCGCATCTGAAACGTTCACCCGTTTCACAAATTTAATTCCGCAAAATACACTCAGTTCTACATTTTCTCGCAATTATATTTTACAGAGTACACATTTTCGAAATTCTGCATTTCTCAAAATACATGTTTTCCTTCTTGACAGAGTATGGCACAAAAAATCTAAAAGAGAATTTGCTTACTGCCACTGACGGTTTCCACAGGTCACAGGGATTTAACAGGGTGGCTCATGAACCAGTGATATCTTCATTAACTTGAAGTCGAACTTTGAAGTGAAATTATTGATTTTACTGCAGTTGAACTTGAAGTTCAACTAAAGAAATACTTTAACTGAACTGAAACTTAAGTTACAGTATTTAAACTGAACTGAAAGTTGAAGTAGAATAGTAACCCGAAGTGAAATTTTTGAATGTGAGCCATCTTGCAACAACTTGCGTTCGTACACTGTAGCCTGTAAGCTACTTTTATGTTTCCATAAATACCATAGACAACACTGAGCCATCTGCCAACCCACTGATCACCTCCTCTGCAGCACACTGGCTCTAATTGCAGAGGACCTAGTTATTGCACTATCATCACAGGCCTATTTTGACCGCATTTTCTGACTTTGTGGTTTGCTGACAACACTAATTTTGGGCATGGCAAAGTGCCCAAAATTAATGTTAACTATCCTGGCCTGCGATTACCTAAAATGATCTTGTCATCTTCGCCACTGCGTCCACTGTAAAGGCGAGCTGTATAGCCATCACCAACCTTGGCTGCCTCGCCAGCCTTGCATGCAGAGTTTAGCATCGCCACAGGCTATGGGTAAAAAGTGCTATTGCAGATGTACGTATCTGCAGATATCGCAGTCTGTATAACGCAGTAATTAAGCTGTAAGGCCTATGGGCGATGCATACAATGGTGTGTTTGAACAAAGCATGGCATAGACTTAGATTTTTTAGTTACACTTCTTTGACTTTCCAGTAGGAAGTAGAATCACAGAGAAGATTAGGTCCCTCATCTTTTCTTGTTCTGTTATTGACCAAAACCTGTCAAGTATCTTTCCAGTTTCTACTTGTGTTATAATACCAGAATGAGCCTTCACAACTTATCCTCGCTTTTGACTTAGGCACTCTGGAAATGGTGGCTAATCACTGATCTACTCACTCTTTGGTTTAATCACTAATTTGTGTGTGCAGCAATTTTCTGCATCCCTGAGCCAGTACAAAATGAAAAGGTTCGGTGGCTTCAAGGTCACGAAAGTACAGAGAGAGCTGCTGCGTGGAAAACGACTGGTGAGTTCAGAATATGAAGTGAATGAGCTTTTTGTGCCATATGTATCATATATGCTGGTATATGTTATAGCATATAGCAGCAGGAGAGAGCAGAGGCATCATAGGGCATGGCAGGAAGTTTCAATTTTTATGCGTGAGAGCTAGCATAGCTAGCTATAGCGCATATTAGCTATGGTAATTCTGTCTGTCTGTCCGTCACAACCTGGTACCATTTCAAGACCAGGCGAGATAGAGACTCTGGATTTCAACCACATGATAGCCTAGAGTCTCTAGTATTTTGTGACAAAATTTCATGCCGCTGGGTAAAGGGGGTCCCCCGAACGAGGGGGCAAAAGAGGGGCACCCCTCTTAAAAAGACATTATTCTACTGCTATTGCATTCACATGGCGGCACCACGCAACACGTTATGCTATGGTCGATGTATACATGAACATGGCAGTAAATAAAATGTCAAACTTGATCGATTTCAAGCATCTGCAAACCCTTTTATTATCTGTAGCCTATGCTAGAATTAAGACTTTCTCCTCAATCGCCGGTACCGGTGTATATTACGACAACAAAATTATAAATGTTAAGACACCTAAATTTTTGCCGTAGGTGAAACAAGTAGGCCTAATCACTAGAAAGATGCTGTTTTGCAGCTATTGGTTTGCCTAATGTGAAAATGGTTGCAGATACAGATGTAGGCACAAACATGCTGCTTATCACAATAAGCACTGCCGACGACCTTCTTAGAAATGTCAACATCAGTGACCTTGAATGACCTTTAACTCCTAAAATAGCAGGTTTTAGTTATTTTTTTTCGCAATTTTGCGCTGCAACACGCATTTCAAGAGTGAATTGTGCCAAAATGACTGGAGATAGACTAAGACAATCTGCATATGAAATTTTCAGCATGGAATTTTGATTTTAGCAGTCCCAAGTCCGGACCATCTAGATTCAAGGAGGCCTGCACATGTGGGTGTCAAAGAGGGGTACCCCTGTAAAAAGTGGTTATTTATTTTCTGTTGGCTTGTCTAGCACGTAAATGGTTGCAGATAGGCACTGACGACGAGCTTCTTACGATTGTCAACATCAATAACCTTGAATGACTTTGAACCCTAAAATATTGATTTCAAGTGATTTTTTTGGATTTTTTTTAGCGATTTTTGGTTGCAAAAGAGTGAATTGCGATGAAATGGATGGAGACAGACCAAGATTACCTGCAAACAGGAACTGCCATAGGCTCTCACACGTCTCATGAGCATTAGCTCAGATTTCTTGTTTTGATAAACAATCCAAATTTTGTCAGATAGTTTCAAATTTCCAACAGAGCAGACTATTGTTGCTCAGAATTTTAATCTTGAATTTAAATTTTCCACAAATGAGTCTTTTCTGTTTCAAAATTTGCATTCCTGAACATAAATTGCATTCTTGGATGAAAATTTTCATTTTTGAACCAAAATTTGCATTTTAAGCAAAATTTTTGGACAAGAAAATTTTCCAACAATTTTTCAATGGCATAAAATTCAAGGCCAACAACTGTCTTACTACCCCACTGCCACAACGCCACTGGGAGAAGTTATGTTCTGATTCCCAGCTTGCTCCACATTCCTCGATTTCATAGGCAGTGGTATGTCATTGGATGTCTGCATAGTGTGCTGTGGCATCATTAGTTCATGCCATTCAGGTGCCACTTCCAAGATTGTAAAGCACTTCTGGTAACAAATCTCTCTTGTGTAAGAAGCACTGTAGAAAGTACTGGACTCTCCTTTTGCCTCAGAGGGCTATCAGTTTTGCAATAACTATAATCGAGGCAAAAGGCATTGATTTTCAACCACATTTGCAGTCAGCACTTAGTACTACTGTACTTTTTACACACCATGTGTAATTGTGTAAATATGGTTTATTGCTGTGGTAGTATGGTTGTTAAATTATTACACAAATTGTAGATATGCAAAATGCAACTGTGCAAATTGATGCAAAGTGGAACACAGATAACTTCAGGTGTAAGAGTGCCAGTAGTAGTAAGGTTGATTCTTCTGAATAATGAGTGTTAATTTTGTCGTAACTAATTAACACATGGCATGTTGCTAATGCGGACAATGGACGTGTCGTACACTCGTACTTTTTTACACTGTATCAAAAGTGACAGCTGTTTGTATATTTGGCAGATGTCTGCAATGTGTGTGTAGAAGTGTGCCATCTGTGGTAAAAGCAAGAAGTCACCGAACGGAGCGACGGCTGGCTGCGCTGTCAACACTTGTCGTAAGACGTTTCACTTCTACTGCGCACGAACTACTCCGACAGCCGTAGCACGCAAGATGGTTGAGACGTTGGAGAATGGCGATGAGATTGATCGCTATCTGTGAGTTTGTTGTTTCATGCTTGCCTGCATTTACGTATTTATATTTAGGATTAGTTCATCTGATTTCAAATGGAACATCAGTCTGCATACATCTCCAGTTGGCATGGTTGTTTTATGCAGTCCTTTACATGGTGTTTCAGTAGAAAAAGGCACCGTTTTTCCTTCTTTCATAACTTGGTTGAATGACAGTAAATTTAGACAAAATTTTTAGCAGCTGTAGCTGAAGGAATACTAGTTAATATTTAAAATTTGGCTGTTTGGTAAATATTCTTTTGCCACTTATGACACAACATTTATGATGTATGAAATGTGCTGTTTTAATATGCTTGCTTATCTCAACATATTGTATTTCAAACTGCTACTTTCGGTTTGCATAAAATTGAACTGATCCACTGTGGCTGGCAGCTGGGATAAACTGATCGATATATCTTTGGAATGGTTGTGTTTATTAGTCCACCCGGAAGCGATAGCTTTCGGAGCTCACGTTTTACTGCAGATGTTTTATTTATTTTTTTTGGTTAACGCAAGATCTCCGAGACGCGTTGGCCAATTGGCGTTAAATTTTGCACGCTCATCAGCACTAGGCCACATTTTATAATGTCGGTCCAAAATTTCGGGGGCATACCCCAAAAACTTTTAGGGACCAAAAACATGCAAAATTTGGCATAATTTCGGATGACTTCAAAGTTCGGCGGCGGATATCTCCAGAACGGATGGAGATATTCGAAATCGGACGTACATTTTGTATCGTGATTCCTCCCGCATTGGGTGAAAGAAGTTCAGTGAACTTTGGTCCACTAATCTCGGTCCACAATCATACCCACCCAAATTGACTTTTTTGTGAGATCATATTTTGGCCCCTAGGGGGTGCTACACCCCTAAATTTTTACACGCATGAGAGAATGACCAAGTCTTGCTAGCACATCCCCCACTGGGACCCACATCCCCACTCTGGATTTGGGTCCCCCTTACATTTTTTTTCAAAGAGGGTTCAAAATTAGTTTAAAATTTAGCATATCCACGCCTATAATTTTGGCAGTAGTTGCATTAGCACCATGATACTTTGCCTTGTGATGTGCTTTGAGGTTGGAGTGTTAACGCGGGTATAATTTTTGGTGGCAACGCCCCCTTATAATTTTGGAGGGCAAAAAACGTCCAATCTTCAGTGCGATGTAGGCAACCTTTCGAATTTGACCGCGAATATCTCTGGAAAGCATACAGATATCGACAAGCGGTAAACGGCATTATCAACGGCGATTCATCCCCCGGTGAACAAAAAAAATTCTTGAACTTTGGTTCCCTAACGAAAAAGTTATAGGCGTGCATGTTGACCTACCCTAAGTCGATATTGGGCGTTCTGCGTATGCTAATGCATTTGAGTTGGGCCACATGACTGGGTTAATTCACCCTCATGAATTCCCCCCAATCGGACTTAGGGTGCTGGGCGGACTCACGATGGGCTTTGCCCCAAATTTCTAGTATTAAAATATTAAATAATGTAATATTGTAGTTTTTCTTCTTCATGTAACTGCAAAATTGTTGGTTTGTTTGTGTTTTGTTATCAGAGTTTTCTGCAGCTTGGAGCATCAGCAGAAATATGAAAATAAACTGAAGAACCGTGAGTTTTGTTTTTTTTTTTGTGTTTTTTTGCGTGATTCGTAGATTTGACTGTCTATACACTGATCATACTAGTACTGCTGCACCAATTATACTGCTGTGAGGTGCTTGGAATTGTTTTGCGTGATTAAGAGTCTATTAATATTTTAGTTATGCAGTAATATTTGTAACTGTTCAGTCACCAGTAATTGTCAGTTACCTTCATCTTATGAATGAACTGCGTTTGTTTTCAGTCATGTACAATGTGCTAGCAGCCTGAAAAGGTTTTTTCATCAAGCTTTGAAAATCCTGATCAAACAATGATGTGTTTTGATTGTTCAAACCAGTCGTAATAATTATTATCATAATTACGTTTGATAGGTGATTAGTGTAATCAGAAATCATGCCAATATGTGCAGTTAGCTTGAATGATGGCACTGGAGATCAGTAGACACTGGTTTGATGATTACCTCCGCCAAGGAGGTTATGTTTTTGCCAGAGTTTGTTTGTCTGTATGTTAGCAAGATAACTCAAAAAGTTATGGAAAGATCTTTCTGAAATTTTCAGGGAATGTCGGGAATGGCAAAAACTACAAGTGATTCAATTTTGGGGGTGATCCGGAAACTTTGAAATTTTCGTTAACATTGCTTTAAGTGGGGCATGTGTCGAATCAATATGCTTGGCGGAGGTCTGCGCTTTCTGAGTGCTTTTCTAGTTTTCTTCATCTTCTGCTGTGAAGTCCAATTGTCCTTGTGTTATTTATGCATGGAAACTCAAAGATTATCACTTACTCAGTATGTAAGTAATGAATATTTAGTTTCTCGAACTCATCAGATGTGCGTGCTTTCGAAAAGACATTATCTTAACCAAAAAAGAATGCAGGACAATAAAACACAAAGCAGAACTTTTGCTTGATATATAACATGATCTAAATATATGGTGATTACACGTACACGGTGGCATTTGTCTGGAAAACCTGGAAATGTCTGTGAATTATACAGACGTCAGGGAAATGTCAGGGATTTCAGTGAAAGTCAGAATAGTCGGGGAAAAAATTTTGCCATGGAAAATTGCCCACAAACTTTCCTAAAACTGCATAATTACATATTTTCTTGAAAAGTTTTTTGCTCGCTACACTTGCGTGCCACTCTGCAGCTGTTAGAGATTATAGCAGCACAGTTCATTAAGTGATGAATCCATTCCTGAAAGCACAGAGGCTGTTTGGCCTGTTTTTAATTAACATAAATTGACGATTGTCAACCATGGCATTAAACAGTTTATCGATGAATCTCTGCCTGGTCTACTGGAAAATTCAGAGAATTTCATGTGATCTGGAAAGTTGTCAGTATGTGATTGTAAATACAGACCTGTGCTAGTGAAGTTTTTGATGTGCGTGGCAGGAGTACGTTACGTGCCGGACACAGATGATGAGTTCTATGAGAACGACGAGTCTGAAGACTCCGACTCTTCCAGCGATTCCAACATATCCGACAACAAGGATGACAACAAGGATGAGAATAAGTCCTCAATGACCACGGCTTCAATATCTACACAGCTCAAACGACGTCACTCCGAGTCCGAAGACAACCCCACTACCACCAGAGATGACGTTTCCACTGGTACTGATACCGCGGACATGGGCCAAGTGAAACGATTGGACAATGAAGCAGACATTGACATCAAACCGCCACAGTCATTGGCCACTGTCGCCGATGGTGAGCCGGTCGATACGAAACGTCTGAAACTGGAAGACAGCAGCAGCACCAATGAGCCAACGACATCAGCCAAAGTCAACTCTCATGGTAATGAACAATGCTTTGACTTCATGAGGGATGACCACTGTACATGGGCTTGTCACTTTTCTCTGGCGTTCAGTTGGTAGTTTGGTCTGGGGAGCCGTCAAATTATTCCATTGTAAATTGAGTTGAAATGAAAACTAGTTTTGAGTGACCATGGGGTAGGAACTTCCAGTGCTAGGTTGCCTACCTGAGATTCAAGAAAAAAACAACAAAACAATGTACAACTTTTAATATGCTATGCCTTGTGTCATTTTTTGGTGTTGTGGTCAGAATGCATAAATATCGGTATGATGTGTTTCGTCATTTGCAAAAATCACATTCTGCAAAGCTGAGGTATGTTTCATTAGTCTGTCCTGCATTGGTGTCGGGACAACCATGTTTAGTAGCTCAAAATTGAAATAGGTCATACACCATAGTGGTCATCTCTCGTACTTCTTTGTGTTGTGCTTAGTTCTGTTGTAGTTGTTGAATGCTTGATGATGTGTCCTTTTGCAATCGAGTATATTAACGTATGACCAGTACGGTTTTCGTCCGATTAATTGTCTTTGCCAGTTTAATCTCTGTAGAAATTACAGAGAAATTCACTCTAACTCTTGAGTTTCATATAACTATTATTCTTAATTCTTGGGAGTTACTCCATCTGTCAGAGCTGTGAACAGTCGGGAATTGTAAGAGAAGGACTTCAAACTGGCCAGGTGCTCTTTCTGTCATAGGCCAAGCACTCTGACCTTTTTTCCGTAAGCTTATTGGGTAATTGTAGAGCAGTACTTTTTACAGTCCAAATTGTTTTTCATGTCAGCAACTTGTTGCTGAAGGCAGTAGAAATGCTAAGACATTTCTGTTGTGAGTGCAGTGTATAAATCAGGGTTCCCACTGGTCCTGAAATTTGACATGGGTGCTGACAAAGCCATGAAGAAGTCCTGATTTTTGCTAGTGTTATCCTGATAAACCAACATACTGAATCCGTAATTTTTTCCAGTAACATTTGTGCTTAATTACTGGAATTGATTGTGTTTCACATAAACTAAATTAATTATTTTTATTTTCATATATACTACCTGCTGTATCATGTTTTCTCACTAAAATAACTCAGGTGCTTGTAGTTTAGCTAAGTGCGTCAATGGCTTTTTCTGACAGAATTGCGATGGCTAAGATGCGCTATAGCAGTACCTGCTGTCGCGCGTAAAAACTATTTGAATTACATTTTCTCTTGCTCACAGACGAGCAGCAGATCAGCACAAGTTATTGCAACAGTTTTAATGGCAGTTGTATGAGCGCTGCTGAAATGTGGCATCTACTCGACTTGCCTATTTGATTAGGTGTAACATAACAAGAAATTTGAGCTAATGCTCACGAGACACGCGAAAGCCTATAGCAGTTACGGTTCAGTATATTAGCTGAAAATTGGGGTGTTCACGCTAAGTTAATATACAAATACAGTACCAAATTCTCTATCTGGATCACATAACGATAGTTCTGTTTAGCTGATGGTGAAAATTTGGTAATCCTAGCTTGCACCGCTTTTGATTGATGTGTGATGCCCTTAGAACTGTTGCAATAACTTGTGCTGATCTGCTACTCATCTGTGAGGAAGAGAAAATGTAACTCAAATAGTTTTTACGCGTGACAGCAGGTACTGCTATAACACATCTTAGCCATCGCAATTCTGTCCGTCCGTCTGTCTGTCACACGGGTGGATCAGTCAAAATACTGTGCATCAGACATGTACTAAATAATAAATTACTGCGCTCACAATACAACGAAATCGTACAACGAAAATCTGTCGCTGTTCGAGTTAGATTTGCGGGAATTTGGGATAAAATAAAACACTTTTATTACAGTCATGCTGAAGTGCACATAATGATAGTACCATGGTGCCTCCTTGTGAATGATATAGACTTGTGTCCACCCGTGTGACGGATGGACAGACAGACAGATGGACAGAATTGCGATGGCTAACATGAGATAAAAGCAGTAGCTGCTTTCGCGAGTAAAAATATAATAACTCAATGCAATCAATCAGCGTTAGTTAGTGCTGGGCGTTGTAAACCGATTCCCGAGGTGGCAGAACCATCGAACACAATATCACAAATTACGCTGTAAGGTAAGCCTATGCAAGTTGTTTCACCAAATACTGTGCATCAGAAATGTACTAAATAATAAATTACTGCGCTCACAATACAACGAAATCGTACAATGAAAATCTGTCGCTGTTTGAGCTAGATTTGAGGGAATTTGGGATAAAATAAAACACCTTTATTATATTCATGCCAAAGTGCACATAATGATAGTACCGTTGCACCTCCTTGTGAATGATATAGACTTGTGTCACAGCCCGAAATTGCCAAAAAATCCATAACACCCCCTATTTTGGCGTTCAAGGTCATCCAAGGTCATTGAATTCGGTGCCAATCAAAAGCCAGTATACGATTTCCTATTAGTCATTAATAGTAACCTAGGCCTTATCTTGCACCGTTACTGAGATACAGCAAGTTATTGGCCAAAAATCGCAAATTTGGCCAACCCCCTCTCATTTAGGGCTCTCGTTCGGGGTGACCCCTTTCGAATTTATGGAAAAGCTTTACATTTCCTGAAACTAGAGTCTTCCAGGCAGCCGATGGTGAAGATTTGGTGATTCTAGCTTGCACAAAGCAGTAAGGTAAATAAATGAAATAAATAAAGATAAATAAATAAAAGATAAATAAAGCAGTAGCTGCTTTCGCGCATAAAAATCTTAGTATGAAACCAAAACAATTCTCAACTCAACCTGAGCCTACTCGGAAGTTGAGTGACCAATTTTGCCACTCAGTATCTCCACTCAGCATTTATTTGCATTTATTGTTAAAGCATGAATTTTTATGTAAAACCACATTTTTAGCAACACACTACTTTATACTTTAAAACAATGTCTACGAACAGTTTTTGCTGCAAAATTGATGTTGTTTTTTTACAATTGACTGAGTAGTACTAGATTATGTATTTAGTATTACTGGGGTCAATCAAGTTGATACCATAGCAACTGAGTTTCTCACTGACTTTATGGTACTAGTACTGTATGTTTGCCCATAGGTAGTAACTGGAAGCTTTGTGTTTTTTTCTTACGTTTTTTCTTTTTTTCCATTTTTCTGAAACTGGGCAGCGGACAAAGACCAAAATTGGGGAGAAGGACGATTCTTACCTGTAAGAAATTGAGGTACAATTTCAGTGAGGGGCATTTTACCATGTATTTGTAATTGACAGCTTGATGAATAAGCAGCTATGGATGAAAACAATTGAATTTATGGTGCTGGGTGGCTTCACGTTTGGTCACTGTGTGTTCTGCCGCAGCGTTCGTAGTATGCTATGTGGAGCATGCTGACCGTTTGTGTGCCGACCGTTTGCGTGGGCCTATGACCCAGGTCCTGCAGAAAGCAGCTTGGAAATGGTTCCACGTCTCGGATGATGCAGTTTTTCTTTGGGAGTACAACAAGCAGGCACTGAGCAGCAAGCAATTTGTCTACTTACTGAATGACATTGGCAAAGCTCTTGTGTGCGTGAACGTTATGTAACAGTTCCATCTGCTTGTCTGTTATTATTGACGAAGTTGGTTCCGTGTGGTGCACTATACTGTGTCTGTAAAAAAATGTCTACTTTTTCTTTTCTCTTGCACATCAGCTAGTTTTCATAATTTTTGGCAGACCGACTTACTACGGAAATATTGCCAAAATGATTTGTAATTAATTCGGACGTTTTTCGTTTTTATTAAGCTGCACTACCTTGTAAAATCTTGAGCACCATTTTAGCCGATGTTTTTTTGCAGCTGAAACATTGGTGTTCGTTTTGGTAATACCTGTGCCAATTTTCATCAAAATTGCACAGTTTTTGGTGTAGTTGTAAACGACACAAGTCACTATTTGAGGAACCAGCTTAAAATATGCCTAATGTTATTGATCAAATGTGAAAATGCCAGGCACAAAATTTGAGTTTACTGCCATGACTGAAAAGTGTAAATGAAGTCGCATTAGCATTTTTGACTCATGTTGTCACTATTAGTAGCAAACTATCACACAAGCATATTTGCGGATATTGTTTTCTTTCTGCTGTAAAAAGTGTTCCATTTTTATTGATTAATACATTATTAGTCACAGTTAATATTTTTAATCACAATTTTAATTGTTTACCAACACTACCCAAAAGTCAGTTGGGTTTGGACTTAATGCCATCAATAGGATGACATTTTGATTATATCTGTTGTACTTTTGCCATTATGTTATTTCATTTACATGCTTGAATCAGATATAAAGTAAACATTTTTTACTCTTGCTATATACTGTGAACAGGATGAAAGCTTTGATGACGATTTTACAAGGTATTGCACTTACACAAACCTTGTAAAATGGAAAATTATTCACCCCTTGTTGCAAATTTTGTGCATACAAGTCCAGAATTTATGAAATGGGTCGGCAACTGTCAAAGTTATTAGTAAAGACAAAAATGTGCTCTGAGACACAGTGTAGTAATTGTATGTAGTTTCGTTAATGTTATGGGTTTGGTATTAATGAGAGTTTGCATGTCTGTCTGTCTGTCTGTGTGCAGAAACAATGACCAGGACTGCTTGCGGCGTTTAGTGTTTAACATCCAAGACTCCGACGTCAACAAATTTGACGACGTCATCTGCCACAATTCCACAATGGACAGTCCAACTCGCCGAGCGCTGTACTCTGAAATCCGACGACAGATCGCACAGAACTTTAAGCTTGCTAATAAAAGGAGCAAACGTGAGATCTGTCGCTATTGCAAGATGCAGATCGAGTCGCTGAACGAATACGTTGCATTTATCTACTTCACTGAAACAGCTGAGTCTGGGGTGGACACTTCTGCCACTCATGGTAAGACAGTTTCACCGGCTGCTGTTGACAAAATGTCTGATGCTGGAATGGATGTTGTGGGAAAAACCGGGTCCAAAGGTGATCGGTCAGACAAGAAAGTAAGTGAAGTGGCAGTTGACAGTCGCACAGAGATTAAAAGTGAGTGTCTGGATATACAGGGTGAGATTGAGCAGTGCAGTAAGTTGGAGAAATCGGAGGAAGTGGTGCTTCATGATAGCGTGGATGAGGAAAGTAAACCCGCAGATGTTACATTGAGGCCGGAAGCAGCACAGACTTTGGAAGGAATTGAGCAGCTGTCCAATACAGATCCAGGAATCAGTGATGATCAGAGTGGCCAAACTACGAAAGTAATCGGCGATATTGTGCAGCTGAAAACATCCACTAGCAAACTTCTAGATGTTGAGCCAACAGTAACGACTTGGAGTTCTGATGCTGTTGAACAGCAAGCTGATGATGACACTGGGATTACTGAAGATCAGGCTGGTGAAACTGGGAAAGTTATTGGCCAGACTTCGCAGCTGAAAACTGGCACAAAAGAAAAACTGAGAATGCTACTAAGTGAATTTTCTGATGTCGAACCCGATGACGAAATTTGTTCTCCAAATGAACCGGACGTTGCAGAGACAGAGCAGCCTTATCTCATGAGTGAAGTTGAAGGAGCCAAACAGTCCACAGATGAAATAGTTACCGGAAATTTATCTGGTCCGTCGCATGAGCAGAAGGCCAAAATTGAAGAGCAGTCTTATCTCACGGGCGATGCTAATGCAGCAGAACTGTCAGGCGATCATACCATCACGGGAAACTCATCGGAGCATGAGGCTATGACTGAAGTCAGCAGTAGGGTCAATGATTTGGCCGATGATAGCCAAGTACTGTACGAATGGAAGCCTGACACAGTGTTGCAGCCGAAGGCAGACAGCTCTTCTGATGATGTTGAGCTCAGAAATGTGGAGTTCAAGAAGCTATCAGACTTTCTGTGTTCGAGGACCGATCCTACGACTACTTTCCACCGATTCCCAACCCTCTACGATTTGCCGGTACTTGCTCCGCTGGAAAACCCCGAGTGGTCGGTGACTTGGCATTTGGCCGAGAAGTTTGAGCCATCCAATCCAACGACAGTAGAGCCAGGATTGTGGGCAGAAAACCAAGCCCAGGATGCTGATGGAAAACCGGCATCGGATGTGGTGTTTGTCGGTCCATACGACCTGGCTGTGATCAAACAGTGGGAGGTGGTTCGGCGTCGGGTCGGTCTCATCTGTGACGAGATGTTGCCTCAGTCGATCTCTGACATCCTCTGTGTCACTGATGTAGGAAGTGACGTCAGTCTGACACGTCTGAGTGACATCTTTGCGCCGGAACTGTTGTCATCAGCTCAGCATACTGCTTACACCGCAGCCGACCCTAAGTCGGCCCATGTGTCATGTGTTCTGTTGAGATTCAGGCCTCCCAACATGTGAAGTTTTTTATGGCACCAAAAACCCTCAAAATTACTGATAATTTCCAGTCGGTTGGTCCAGTATATTAAACAAAAAAAATGTTAGAAGCTGGTATTCTTTTAACTGTTAACAGTGCCAAGTTATAATAAGTAAGTAGAAATGTGTTAGTAGTTAGATGCATGTTCATACATCTAATGGGTGAATAACTAATTTAATTTTGCATGATTTTCAGCATTTTCAATACAAATCTGCATATTTCATGACATATTAAGACAAGCTTCAAATTTCAGGATGAGCGGTGAGCTTCAGTTCACCCAAAATGTGGCTGCCATCTCTTGTATGTATATTGTCATAAATATATTCATTTGTCACATCAGTTTGTACTGACAGAAGCTAGTTTTAGTTTGATGCACTACAGGTGCAAAGATACCATCCATTATAGCATCATATTGAGGTAAATAAGTAAAAATGTATGCAGTCCACTGACCATGTGACTGCTTTTTGTTTTGTAATATTTGCACAGCGGTTATTTTTTTTGCATTACTGTTACGAGTAACAGATGACATAATTGCGTGTATAGCATTACAGACTTGCAAAGTAATAGCAGCAATTACAAGCAGATATTGTTATACCTTAATGCAAAATACCTGCACGCAATTGGTCCAAATCATGTCATGTGACGTTCACAAATACGCCGTAGTCACCTCAGCAACAACACAGTGATATAATGCCCTCCATGGAGGCACTATTCACAATAATGCCCTCCTATTTGATTAGTGTCGTCATCACACGATGCCAGTCGTGCCTCATTAACATTCGAGACCATGCCGACAGTCACCAAATCCATGTATTGTGGTTAAATAGTACGTCATACGTTATCAGTAAACAACCATGTTTACTTTATTCGAAGAGAGCGTAAAATATTACAAACTTTGCATAGAGGCGTTGAGGTATAACAAAACAAATAGAGACTGGCGTTTCAATCATTATTAAAAATTTTTGCCCCTCAGTTCATAATGTGTTGCCCTTGATTTTCGGATTTTGGGCAACATATTATGAACTTTGGGTCAAAAATTTTCATTAATGACCTCAATGCCAGTCACTGTTTGCATAATAACGGATTAATGGCTAAGAAGTGAATGTTTGAGGAAGTTTGGCTGTTGTTTTGACGATTATGTCAAAAACAGCTTAATATTCAAATTTTAGAGGTATACTTTAGTTTGATGCAAAGATAGCATTATAGCGTCATATTGAGGTACATGTACATAAGTAAAAATGGTTGTCTTACCATTTGACTATTTTTTTTGGTTTTGTAACATTTGTGCAGCAGTTATTTTTTGTAATATTTTAATGAGTAACTGATGATGTAATTGTATATATAGTTTTACTGACTTGCCAAGTAATGGCAGCAGTTATGAGTAAATAATGAGTGAGTAATGGCTAAGTAAACAATGTTTGAGCCTTTAAGGAAGAGTGGGTGTTGTTTTGACAGTTATTTTATAAACAACATAATGTTCAAATTTTAGAGGTACCAGTATATTTCGGTAACGTACCGTTTTCAGAGAAAAGCCACTGTAATTTGCTAAGCATTGTATTGACTGATGACTGGGGCCCACAGTTTTCCGTGGGCCGTGGAATTTCGAGCCCAGCTGCGGAATTTTGATATTGTCATGGAATTTCGCAGAATTTTACAGAAGTTAAGAAATGACCGATGATTAGTATGATTGTCGGCTTTAAACTAACTATGTCACGGAGAAAAATCAAAGAACTGCCTAAAACTGCATCCCTACTAATAATTACCATCGTACACAGCACAATCGTAAATTAACACAATGCAATTAGGCCTAATTGACAAATTGCACTTTTGAAAAGAAAGGAAATTGATAATTTCCTTTGTATGTTGCTAGTATAACTGCCATGCCAGCATACAAAAACTGAAGTTTTTTTTCACAGAATAAAGCTTAGTTTATGCACAAACGGAAGGCCGCAGTAAGCCGTGGAATTTGGACAATTTTGCCGCGGTGAGCCGTGGAATTTTGTGAACTGGCCCACGTTAAACTGTGGTCCCTACTGATGACGTGTGTTTTGCTTCCAGGCATTAATGTCTGTGGACTGTTTTGCAAACCGTTTGTTTTCTGCGAACATTTGCCACCAGTTCCTGTGCTTCCAGTAACTTGTAGTCTGGTGATAAAGTAGTGACTGGAAATAATCGATTTTCATTTCATGCCATTCCATGTAACATTACTCAATGCAAGCACTTCGTTTCAGTGAAATCTTGAAAGCAAATGGAAAAGTTGCACCAGTATTCTTCAGGGGTTCAGTGAAGATTTTAGGGATGTAGTTTTTTATGGACATACAGCAACTGGGAGTGCAAGAATTTTCACACCTAACTTTGCTGGCCTCTCTGTAGTGTCGAGTGTGCATAGCTGGCTTTGAGTCGAACAGTTTCATTTTTTTTTGGTCGTACGTTAATTTGCGTTCATTTACTGATTGATGCAACTGACTTTTGCGACGTATTTCTGTTGATCAGATGCAGCATGTGCGACAGTATTAAGTTAGCATGTAAGGGTAGAGTCAGGATGACCACTTAACTGGAAAACTGAGATTTCACAGAATTTTACGGCTGTCGGAAAAAAAAATCTCTTCATGTTAAGAGAGCCAAAAAACTATTCTAAAAATTGTGTTAACAGGCATTTTAGTATCACCCAATTTGTGTTATTTTATGCTGTTTATTGCTGAATGTTACCCTAGCTGAGTACTAGTTGAAATGGTCAGGAGTGTTGCATATAGTCAGGGAATTTCCCAGTGTCTAGAGAGTGGTCACCCTGTAGAGTGTATTGCCAGTGAATAATCACAAATTTGTTGGTCTTTTTTATTAAACAGTAAAGCTGTACCGAATAGGAGATTTTACTATTTGGCCGAATAAGAATAATTCATTTTATTATTCGGCCGAAAACGAATAAAATACAAATAGCTGATGCAGGTTCAAACACAATGTACAATGCCCTGGATTCAACACTCACACATACTGTGAAAAAAATCCAAATCTTGTCATCTTAATTGTGTTTGTGTTAAACGCATGATACTAACAGTGCTGACACTAACGAAACATGTTATGTACTAAACTGCCAAGGAAAAGCCTTAAAGCATCATGCGTGGGTGTTATGCTATGTTGACTGCTGGCTGACAGCAGCTATCTTTGAGGCCATATGCAGGAGCACCAAGTGGCAACGGCATATGCTTATTATTCGTATTTGGTCTATTTTTTTGCAATACTATTTGGCCGAATATGAATACACTATTCGAGTCAAATAGAATACGAATAGAATATCCGGTACAGCCCTATTAAACAGTGTCATTTGCACCAAGTGAATACATGCATTTTTAAATTTTATAGTGATATCACCAGCTGAGTAAAGTTACAGTGTTGTTAATATCATTTTATTTGATGTAACTGTATTTGATGTCTTTCAGACAGATAGCGATAATCAACATCAATTAAGCATCATACTGTATGTGCAACGGCAAAACCAACCCATGGGACTGTCGTATCACATCAGAATTAACTGAACTTCGATGATAATAACGGTCCAGATATAATAATACAGCACTTATAGTGGATCGATATGAACTGTCCAATAGTGCACTAGTGACATGCGGAAAACTACAGGCCTAGACACAGAAAAAGCCAATTGCAAATATAACAGCCAAAAATGAGATACGAGGATGACAGAATACTCAAAACCGGATTCCAATGGACTTGTGCAAAGCACTTCTTTAAAGCCAATGAGTGACTAAACAGGGATGCTGGTTTATAGCGGAGAATTTTATTAAAATATGCAGAACTTTTTTAAGGCAAAATGTGTGGAATTTGGCAGAATAATTATGTGTTGCATATATGCAGCGTGTTTTTCCGCATATTTCCAGCATATGCAACTTCGAGTGATGGAGAAAAATGATCATTAATAGGCCTATTTTGCACAGTTTTGACATTTTCGACTTGATTTATTCAACAGTTAATTGCAAATACCGGTAATCGTTTGCTGCAAAAAATATTCAACGGTCTTAAAACAATGTTGGACAAGAAAAATTTGATCGCTTATGCGCAAATATGCGGCATGTGTGCGAATACATGCGAATTTTTGGATATGCGGCATAATTTTCGCATATGCGATTTTGAAAGTGACATTATATGCGGAAAAATATGCGATATGCGGGTTTTGATCGCATATAACCACCATCCCTAACTAAACCGTTCAAATGGTAGTAGATATGGCAGTAGTGTAAATGACAGCGTAGGAACTGCACTTGCTGAGAGTAACTGTACGGTCTGGTACAGTGGCGTATTTAGGGGGGCCACGGTGCGATGCCCTCCCCTTTGGCCCAACCATGAAAATTTTTTACAGGCGACTTTATATGAAAAGATGCATTTTTTTGCCATTATCCAGCAAGAATTGGGCGAATGTGCGGCTTCCATTGAACGTTCAAAAGCAAAAAGTGTTTCAGCTTCAAAGGGGCTTTGCCCCCCTGACACCCCGACCAGGGGCTCTGCCCCTGGACCTCGCTGGGGGCTCCGCCCCCAGACCCCCGTCTTAGGCTCGCGCTCTGCGCACTCACCATGCCCCCCCTTTGCCAAATTCTAAATACGCCACTGGTCTGGAATACTATGTTTACTCATGATCCATAGCAGAACAGTACAACATGGAACAAATAACAAGCACTTTACAAGAAGATCCTATCACTGCATTGAAGCATATTGGATTGACTCAAAACATGCTATAATCGGATTCGGACAGCTGAACACATTCGTGAACATTTGATTCTCGCATTAAAGTTCAATATTTGATCTAAAACTACAAACATAAAAACACTACACACGAGGGACTTGTCAAAAAAGCCCGGCACATACACGTAGTTTTAGTAATCTCAAGCAAATACAAACACTTAAAATATATCACTGACACAGTAAATAAGCAACAATGTTCACTAAGTATATCAACACGTTCACTAAATAGACATCTTTATAGGCCTACCTAGGACAAAAAAACGAAAGATGGTTGACGTAAGTGCAGCCAACTGGCCCTGAACAATTGAGAACTGATATGCAGACATGGGATGTTGAAATAACTGCAATGAAACAGTATTACGCACATCATATGCACAACAGTTGTTTTTACATAACGACAGAAATTACGAAAGCAACTGAAATTCACGCTAAAATTTATATCAGACAGCGAAAGACTTGCACAAATTGAATACAGCAAGCAGCATTGCACCTTGTCCATTATAATGTGCTAATGAGAGACTAATTCATAAATCACAAATATGTCGGACTATATAAAAACGTGAACGCAAAAGACGTGCAATAAAACCATTTCATACATTACATACAATATGATGCAATTACAGCAAATACTGAACAAAATATTTATGCCAATTATGAGACACCTATTATGACATAACATTCATGCCAATTATGATGACTTGAATTTTGACACTTCTTCGATATCTGCTTAAAAAATTGCTCAACTACATATAGCAGTGGTGCCGTGCATCCAAAACCTTGAGGTGGGGCAGAAGTTACAATTTTATAACAGAAAGCTGCAAATTTTTTGCAAGAGATGCTGGCAATTTCAAATTCTCCTACCCTAATTCCGCAAATATAGGGAATTTCTAGCCACAAATTTTGTATTTTGGTCTGACAAGCAGAAAATTTCCTGACATGCTAAACTCTGCGAGATGCTAATGTTCCCTCCACCTACCATGACACTAACCACGAAAATTAGAACTAGCATGATAAACAGATAGTGTGAACGTATAGCAAATGCACACAATGGCACAGGACAATTCAGTGCTTATACCACACAACAGAAAAACAGCATGTGAATGGGTTAAACCCAAATTCCATTACGCCAACTTTTACCGAAACTTCCCCGCAGGGAAAGTCACAAATACGAATCATGAAAGTTGCGGACACAAACCATCTCGACATGTCGAGATGTTTGCGACAAACCCGTTTGTGTCGCTCTAATGGAATTAAGTCCATTATGATGCACGGGGAAAGTCTGCGACAAAGTACGCGGCCTTTGTCGCGGGCAAAAATCACGAAAGTCAGTGACACGATTTGTGTCTCGTATCGCGGACTTTCATGATTTGGGTCCGCGACAAAGTTGTGGACTTTGTCACAAAGTTAGCGTAATGGAATTTGAGCTTTACTGTGCGGCCATTTTATCACGCCACATTACAGGTCTTGCTTATATGTCCGTCTGTCTGTCGGTTCAGTAAGGGCTCCTAACTCGAAAACCAAAAGGTGCAGAAAACCCAAAATTGGTGACAAAGTTCTCTAGGAGGACGGGAGTAACAGGTGTGCCAATTTTTGCGGATGGCCGCACAATATGCCAGCACTGGGCCGACATAGTTTTCTAGTTGATAGAACAAACTGCTCAAGCTTTTTAACATTTTATCATCAAGAAACAATGTTTACTATGTAAATACACAAAATAATCAAATCTTGTCCGGCACTGTACAATGGCTCACTATTATAGTGACTACCAGG
>Ga0056128_1000859_pt1 | contig 30809 bp, 17 predicted proteins | sample WorMetLIZISLAND2_FD_71113 | JGI IMG/M metagenome (GOLD analysis project Ga0056128, IMG submission 71113) | Marine gutless worms symbiont microbial communities from Max Planck institute for Marine Microbiology, Germany - Olavius geniculatus... ...
TGCCACTACCTTGTATTATCCCACTTATCATAGCAGCAGCGTCAGATATACAACAACCAACTTTTGTTCGATGTGTACGATCAACAAAAAATTTTTTTAGCCACTGCAGCAAACTACCCTCTATGCCATAATCTAGAAGCCGCATGAACAATTTTTCATGAGAGACAGTGTCAAACGCACGAGTAAAGTCAATGTAGGCAACAGTAACACACTTCTTATTTTGTACACATAGTGTCCAATCATTCATTGACTCTAGCAAATTTGTACAAGTTGATCGACCCTTTATAAACCCATGTTGTATAGTGGCAAGTAAGTTATTAGACTAGTTATTAGTTAATAGATACTCATAAATTTGCTTTGCAATGATACGTTTAACTTTCAACAGAAATCTTGGCTCCAGCAATGTTTGATGTATCTCAATGCTGTGCACACTGCAGGTTTGCAAGTGGTATTAAACTCGATCCTTAAAGCCATGGTGCCTTTACTGCATATTGCGCTGCTCGTCATTTTCGTCATTATCATCTATGCGATCGTCGGTCTTGAATTGTTCTCAGGAAGTCTTCACAAAACTTGTTTCATCAACTCAACTCGTAAGTACATTTTTCTTTTTATCATCAGTTGTCATGAGTAGAGTGCTTGCTAATCTACTATTTGGCGTATAGGAGTATAGCAGTAAGTGTTGTTGTTGATTCTTTTGCTGGGGAGCTCATGCACCGACTGCAACCATTGGTAGACCTAATTTGCCGCAAACGTCTAAAACGCTCGTCAATAAACGGACGGCTGCATATGTCGACCTTTTTTGTTAGTTTTGTGCTCACAAGCAAACATAGTGAGTGATTTCAGTAAACAAGGAGTTTTATTACGAATACGATATGAAAAGAGATGACAGTATACGAGCGTCGTGTGCCGTGCCAGCGTGGACTGTTGTGCGGTATTTGCTGATGGATATACACTCCCCTTGTTTCGGTACGTCCACGAACATCATTCAACTGACTGATGCGGTTCCGCCGTTTAATATACACTGACTGTGAAAAAACAGACTAATGATTCGTCAGGCTGGAAAGAATGTCAGTAAATTTGCAGTTTTATTGAAGAAGTTTGATTAACTAACTCGTTAATAGCTTACTAACAGCATAGTCCTAAAGACGTTGCAGTCGCTTGTGGCGCAACCGACTTTTAAGATTGCTCAAGCTTCGCACAAAGCAGCTGCTGCTGCTCTGTTGACGATGATGATAATGATGATGACGATAATCATGATAAAGATGTCATATTAATGCGGCTGCATGATAGAACGAATCCTGAAGGTACTTCGAGGTTTTGCATATGCTTCGAGCCGATCAGCGCACGTCAGAAGGTTCTCGATGACATATAAATAAATATTAAAGACAGCGGGCGAGAACGAGGACGAGGTAGAGGCAAATAATCTAAAGACTGTTCACTGACGCTGGTCGGTGCGGAAGCGGACGACTCACAGACGACGTCGAGTTAATTTCCGCTGTGAACGCCGCGAGCCGCATCCAAGAACGGATTAACGATCAGCAGCAATGCACTGCTGGCCGGCGACACTTGCGTGATGTGTGCCAGGCTGCAGTGGTGTAACCAGAAATGGGAATTGGGGGTCTCCCCTTCCTTTTCGTCCCCTCTTTTCCCTCTTTTTTCTTATTTTTTTTCTCATGTTTTTCCTTCTTCTTTCCTTTTTCAGTTTTCTCTCCGTTAGTAGTAAAACCCCTATAATCCACTGAGCTCCCCCAGCAGAGTCTGAGGCAGAGTCTCAGGCGAGATCGAATTTGGTGCATTATGGCTTTGAAATGTGAGATCTGGTGGCAACAATTTTAAGTACTTGTTCGAGAATCAGCTAACTAAATTTAGTGCAGTTTAAACGGGTACTTATGGGATATTGGAAAGAAGCTTTCTGGCCCCTTTGTGCTTTATCTACGCCACTGCCAGGCTGCCGCGGTGTTAAGGCGCTTGCACACCGACGACCGATCGATGAATTCAACTCTTACGACGGTCTTACACGACAAGCAAACGATGAATCACTTCGGCCTGTGTGCAAGGATTAACACGGCGACTCGTCTTTAAGTGCACGAACAAAAACTGGAAACTGTCAGCGTTCGGCAGCAAACGCAAGTTGAGTTGAGTTGAGATGAGTCTCTAGTCGTGTGAGATGTAATGATCATCTTCAGCAGCAGCAACAGCAGCAGCAGCAGCAGCTTAAAAGCACTGATTGATGTAGATCCATAACATGACACTCGAACAACCGCTTTCTTGAAGATTAGCAATTTAACGTGCCAATGCTATTGGCCAGTACGGACGAACAGACGGACAGACAGACAGTAAGACGGTCGGGCAATACACGTATTGCGGCCTGTTACGACGGCCACACAATAGTAGTGGCACCGTTTTTACAAACCGTCGTGTACATGAACGACTTGAGCTGTAGCCGCTAATGACGATGGAGAACCGCAATCATTTATTTATAGTTATTTCGAAGAAACAGCAAAGGGCACATGATATACTACTAATATGCTGCAAACAGACGACAATCTCAATAGCAGTAATAAAAATTTCACAAAACGTTAAACGTTAGAAACCGAAAACATACTGCAAACGAACATATCTTGAAACCTAATTGAAAAACTTGAAAGCTGACGTATTTGGACAAATTGCACAAGAGCAAAGAATTTTTTTAAACATTTAAGACTGCCAAATTTTATCATCGCCACCATTATTATCATCGTAAATGACGTTAAGGTGGCTTTGGCTTAAATAATAAGCATTATTTCTGTCGGATCACGATTTACGAGGATACCGACGTATGGCTGTATAGACGTGATAGCGATGGAGGTACCTCGGCCGTGCGGGAAGGGTTACCGCTGCCTGGCCGAGCGCGGGTGGGTCTGCGACCTCTACTGGGTCGGACCAAACCGAGGCATCACCAACTTCGACAACTTCGGCCTGGCGATGCTGACCGTGTTCCAATGCATCACGATGGAAGGCTGGACGACAGTCATGTACGATGTAAGCGTCATCTCTTTCTTTATTAGTCTTTTCTTTCTCTTCATCAATCTCTTCTTCTTGTCATCGTTGTGTATTTTCTGCGCAAAATCCTCACATCAGACGTGACTTGAACGCTCATTTAGTAGCTTTACTGGACGACTTTTATTAAACGTGCTTGTTTGCTGCCGAATGGTACGTGTTGGCACTACGAATGGAAACGTGCAATAGAGCGCAGTACGATACACTGCGCAATAAATTGACATTTGTAAAAAAAGTTTCTAATGCGCTTTAGCGTCAATGTTAATGAGTGAAAACAGAATTTTCCAGATAGCATCATAAAGTGTCAGTACACCAACGTGGTTTATAGATTGTGATCGACGCGGCACAGATAGGTAAATATTACAAAGTGACGAAAATCACGTCATTAGATCTTTTTGCTGTGAAGGCACGAGTTACACGCGCAGTCACGGACCATTTCTCGTTATTCGTAATACATGCAAAGCTGTAGTTGAGTTTATCGATCGGCTACCGGCACGCATGCAGCGCGAATACTGCGCGTCCGTCCGTCCGTCAGCTTTACGCAGACTCTTCGTTTGCTGGGTCGGGTCAGCGCCTGGTGTGATTTAAAAGCAAGTTACGTGGCTTGTCGGTTGGTGATATTGCAGATAAACGACGCGATGGGCATCGCTTGGCCGTGGATCTATTTCGTCAGCCTCATCATCATTGGCTCGTTCTTCGTCATGAACCTCGTCCTTGGAGTTCTCAGCGGGTATGTCTTCCACGTCAAAACCGTTAAAGTAACAGTTTGTGGACTAGCAATCAATCACTACCTTTATGCTCTGTCCATGTCACATCGTCCGTTTATCTGCAACGCTTCTTTCCATCCGTCTTTTAAGCTTCACATTTTCTAGTTTAAGTGCGCGACATTTCGTTCGCGATCTTAAAGTGTTTCCTCACGATATAATAACAATTGTAAGATACATTCTGTAACTTATATCCATTTTTAACTGAACACGCTCACAACATTGCAGCTCTTTTACACATGTCCCAGAATTTGCCATAACCGTGTTTCATTATCTTATTTCCGCAACAACTGTGAATTCTGATGTTCGTTGATGATGCAGTGAGTTTTCCAAGGAGCGCGAGAAAGCGAAGGCACGCGGTGATTTCATCAAGTTGCGAGAAAAGCAGCAGATGGAAGAAGACCTGAAGGGTTATCTGGAATGGATAACACAGGCAGGTTCGTTCGCAGCAACGTTTTTTCCTGCTTATCGATCCTGGATATATGAATAGCACGTTCGTATATGTTATTTGCAGTGCCGTTGATATCAACAGTATTGAATGGGGATATAGCGATATGGACGTTGGATTTGCAGTCAGGCGGGTGTCGCCGGTTTGACTCTCAACCGTTTTACTATCACGTAATGAAGCAGTTTGTTTAATAGACGAGAACATGAATGCAGTGCTGCGGGGCAGAATTTAGAAATAAACAAAATGGACAGTTGTCCCAAGGGACTCGACGAAGAAAAGGTTTATTTACATATTTTATGAAAAAAATTGTTTAAGTGTGATTTAAACTCCACAAAAATGCCCATTTCTGAAACTACGTTTTTGAACATAAAAGTTTAAGCACCGTGCTGCTGTTTGTTTTATTTCTTAGATATTTTCACTGCTGAGGCAACGAATGTTTGAATGACCATTTCTTTCATTGCCACTTTCTGACTTGCGCAGAATCGCCTCAAAATTTTGATGAATATTTATACAGATGCTATTTTCGTACAAAAATGCACTTTTACTGGATGATAGCACGTAAGTCTTTTTGTCGCTTTTTAACATTTAGTTACTGATAGTTGCCCAGGGCCTCTACGTGTCTGAATCTATCAGCTCTGATGCAGTGTGGTGTCACATGTTGCAAAAACTTGCAAATTTAAACGTGCAACAATTATGATACCGTGGACAGAATCTGCATGAAACACTGCAGAGGCGCATTGTAAGATAGCTGAAAGCGGTCGCATCAGTGATAATTGAAGTCTCTTATGTGCTGCAGCTAAAACAAAAACTGCTGTAGCTTCATATTGTCTTGTGGCGTCGCATTATGAGCAAGAAGGGGGCGCTATCTCAGGAAAACCGCAAGATGTCGGTGTCATTTCGATGTGATAGTCCAAGAATGCGTTGAGGTGTTGACATTTTTTTTACAGTTCTGGCAGTTTTTGCTCCTTACGCTGTGCGTCTACCTTTACTTAAATTTTTACGATAAGCTCGTTTGAGGTCATTTAAGGTCGTTATTTACGGTACCAATCGAAAGAGCCTATACACTTTCTTATCAGCGAACGTTGCATCGTTTCAGAGATATTGTTTGTTGCTGAAAAGTTAACTAACCCACCCAATTCCGGTCTAAATTAAAGATATTTCCTTGGGACTAGTTCGCCAGTGTCGAGGCCCCAGGGAACGAAGCCCGTAAGTTAGTTATTGGCGTGATTATTTTTCAAGTGTTCCAACTGATATACGAGCAAACGTTTGGGCAGACAGATAGACGGTTTACGGTGGCAATAACTCGGCTTGCGCTTTGTGCATGGCGCAGTGCAAACAGTGCCACACGCAAAAGATAAACGACAGCCATTGTTAACTTGTAAGTGAAGTAATATTTATTTTGTAGCAGAACAGTCTCGAAAACAAGCAGCGTCATGAACCTTTGTGTATCGCTGCGAATTTCGACTTATTTCCGTTACGGAATTTTTTGGCGAAGTTAATGGGCGAGTAACGGCAAATGACATTCTTATGTTACATGTGCTGAAGGGTCGGGAAACTAATGTGCGACTATCGTGTCAACGGAATGTTGCTGTCTGTGGTTTCTTCGCCATTCTCATAATATATTAAAAGAAGTGTAGCAAGAAATTTTCTTTACGAGCTTTCGTCATCTTCGTGCAATTGCATCAGCTATATGGGCTATGGGCTAGTTCGTTTCATACTTCGGGTCGAAGTCGCCCATAGATCTAATACGCAACTGACTGTGCCTCAATGCTGTAAACAACTCAGCTCCTAACGATCGCGAAGAAATTTTGCTATACTACGTATCATTCGAGAATTTTCTTGCGAAACAAACGCTGCTGTTTTGTAATACGGTCAGTTCCTTTAGATCGAGAACGTCTTTCAATGTGGTTGGACAACGAAAGCTTATGACTATACATTGAAGAAGTAGGCCTACATAAAGATTTATAACACTGCAACACGTTGCAGTCGTCGTTGCAACAGTTTCTGCAACAGTTCCACCGTGTATGCAATGCATTCTGTAAGAAGTGATTAACGGACTCAACGATGTGTGTGGTTAGCGGAAACAATTAGTGCAACCAACCTGTAGTAGGATGAAACTCGGCTGAGAAACTGAGTATGTTGAGTGAGAACTTAATATGATCGGAAGCGTGCGCTGACTCTGGCCGTCACGATTATTACTGTATGTCAGACTCGTTGGTTCATTCATTGCTTGTTGAGAGAAGATCCGCTTTTATTTCCAAACTCCATTTACTTCAATTGGTTGCCGATTTGTTGTACAGCAACTTGTGTATTAAATTCACGATAAATCGAAAGTTCAACTCTAAAACCACTTGTACAACAAGTCGACGCGAAAACCGAAGACCTACAAGAAACCTGACCATCTTGATGTCAACATGTTGTGCAATTTGTTCTTCGACTTGTTGTCTAACAAATTCACCAGAAATCACCAGAAATTGAAGTAGTGGAGTTTGGGCCTATACTGTCACAGCGACCGGACGAGGATGCTGTTTGCACGGTCACACTGGCCGTCACTGTATGACTGCTTATAGACCATTGATGTCTGTCCACGTTGCGTCGTGAGAATTCATTAGCGCCGACGTGCGCCGCAGAGCACTGTTGATATTGTAAGCCTACGCTGTCGTCACGTCACGGATTAGGCTTAGACGTCGCGCAAAAGATTTCGGAGAAAATTACGATTGAACCGACAGAATAGATAAAAGATACAGTTAAGGAAATCGTAAACGATACAAAAAACAGTAAGTTAAAAGAAATGCATAACTGGTGTATGGAAAGAAAAAAGCGGCTTTAGAAAAGTGACAGAAAGAGATACTTGCGAGAATGCAGAAGCTACCAAACCGTTGCCGTATCCACTTCGGTAAAGTCTTGATAATAATTGAGATAAAGGGATTAAAAACACAGACTAAGGAACGGCGACAAAGCCATGTAAAGTGAACTGCAGACACATGCTTGAACCACGTCTATCTTCGTTCTGTTATTTTGTCAACCAGCCTCATTATGAACTTTTTATGTTTCACTTTTATGCGCCGTCCTGTGCATTGCGTGATGTCTATTAAGTTGATGTTTGTTTGCGGCCTGCTGTCGTGCACAGAGGACATAGACCCAATCACAGACATTGGCAATAAAGACGACGCCACGGCCAGCTCAGGTGTCGTCGACGTTGTCGCCTCAGGTCAGTTCGTTGTCACATTCTACGGTGATGTCAAAGCCAATATGATGACAATATGCTAAAATTCAAGTTTTGATGCTGATTAAACGTCAGGCAACAAAAAGGTGGAAAGTTAATTTTCGTCATTTTAAGAGGTTGTTGACGATCGATGATCTTGACCTTCGTCGTTTTGAGCGGAAAATTCCACACCTGTTACTCTTATTCTGGGGAACGTTTACGCCAATTTTTTTCTATGCCATTTTGCTTTCGCGTTAAAAGACCGTGCAGGACTAATAGACAAACGGATAGACCGACGGACGGACGATCAGCGGTAATGCGGCTTTTAGGACGGCCGCGTAACCGATTATCTGTTCATCACCACGACGAAATGAAGCACATACAATAAGCCTACATACAAATTACAACAAAAACATAATACAGGATGATACAAAAAAGTTGAACATAAGATACTTTTAAAAAGTTTAAACGACGCCGTAATCTCTTTCTGAGTCAAATCCGTCAGTGTCAGGCCAGACACGCAATAACAAACCGACTGACGACTTACAGCACAAGTAGCAGTGGTCAGTTGATAAAAGAGTTCGATCTGGAGCCGCATTGACTAGCAGAATGCTGCTGCAGCGCAGACAGTCAGTCGACCGATGTGTGCGAGTGTCGTCAGCGGTGCCCACTTGTGCCGAGCCATTTCGTAATCTTCGATTGCGTTGCGTGCATCGCGTCGCCTGCGTGGTGGCGATTTACTCGCGCTGACCTGTCTACCGCCCGCTACCCCCCTCCCCCCTCCCGCACGGTCAACGCATGACGACGACGGTTCTCTCTCTTTCTCTTCCTCTGTCTCTGTCTCTGTCTCCCACGCTATCAGCACTGCCCCACTGCTCACTAGTGGCGCTGTTCTATTCCACCAGTTCCCAGCCTCTTCCCACAGACCTTTATGGCGCCTCGTCCATTACGCCGACAATTGAAATATGACGGATTTGACGCAGAAAGAGATTTCGACTCGCCCGCGCGGTCGAGGCGTGGCGTCGGCAGCAGTTCATGATCGGCTGGTGCCAATATTACGACTGTAGCAGGCTGCAGTCGCACACCGTCCACACGACGTCATTGTTGCTTAAACACCCAATGTACTGGCCATGTTTTTAAAATATCTATTGTATTTTAAAGTACGGTATACATATATTGTTTTTTTCTTTACATATGTGTGTTTGTTTGTATTAATGTGTGCAATTGTTACACGTCAATTAAGGCCAACTTATTCTGTTACTAAAACAACGTTAGCCTAAATGTGCTGATTTCTTGCAGAAATTTGTTGTTATGCAATGTGATCGAAACTTTGTATTTTTAATAGAAGTAAATATTAAGTAATAAGTTGCATGAATTTTAGAAATTTATAGTCTATGCTCTGTTTGATATCGGTTTCGTTATTGATCAACTACTGGGCTCGTTGCGTTTCACGGTGAATTGCCAGTTTATAACACAATCTGACGGAGTGCTTTATACGTTTGTCTGTACGTATTTCACACGGCGTAACTGAGACGAGTACGATGCTACAAGCCACGTCTATTGCTGCTACTTTTATTGTGCAGCCAGATAAAGCACGAATACCGGTATAATGTATTATTTTTTTACTTAGATTTAGTTCTTCCAGTTCCGTGCGGAACATTGGTTGACGATTCGTCACTAGTTGGCACAATCGCTGGCAGCAGTCATCTTGTCGCTCCAGTCTATGCTCATCACCTCCAGATCTTCTTTTAATGTGTCTTGCCATGTCCTCTTGGGTCTTCCAATGTTCCTCTTGCCATCTTTAAGTCTCCATTCTATGGCCAGGCTAGCTAGCCTCGTTGGTAGAAGTCGCAGAATGTGTCCAATGAAATGTCTTCTTCTCGTTGCTAGCCTACTATGTCGTGCAATGCCATTTGACCACAGAGTGTTATTACTTCATCGTTCGTGATGTGGTCACGCCATGAAATCCCCAGGATCCTCTTAAGGCAACGACGGTGAAACACATCAATCATCTTGGTAGCTTTTGCTGGTGTCTTCCATGTTTCACAGGCATAAGTTGTTGTTGAAACTACGATGGAAGAATATAGCTGTAATCTGACCTCCTTGCTGATTGCTCCACACTTCCAGATTGGCTGTAGACGTTGGAAAACAGATGAAACTTTATCTATCCTTGTTGGAATGTCCACCTCTACATGTCTATCTTCAGTTGTATAATTTTCGAGATAATGGAATTTGTGCACATACCCTATGTTTTGGTTGTCGAGAGTGATTGGTGGCATAGCATGTTGTTTTCCTACTGTCACCGTTTTCGTCTTCCCATCGCTAACTGGTAGCGCAACTTTTTTCCCGAGCCCATGGAGTCTATTTGTCATGTCCTGTAATGCTCCATGGGCGTGATCGAGCAAAGCGAGATTATCTGCAAAATTTAGGTCTGCAAGTCTCCTGTGGTCTTAACTGGTACCAAAATCTTTGTTTTCCATGGTCTTCCTCATCACAAAATCTATCACCACGAGAAAGAGAAATAGTGAAAGTATACTACCCTGTTTGACACCAGATACAATATCAAACATGTCTGTAAGTCTCTTGTCGTTTTCCTCCCCCTACAAATGACTTTCCCAGTCATTATTATATGTATAGTTTACACTCCCTTCGTATAATAGTAAATTCTTGTGTGATATTACGGTGACTAATAAAAATTATTGGTAAAAAAATCGTTGTTGCCGCTTATTTAGTATATGTTCATAGCTGAATAGCTATAAATAATGATTGGGGGAGTGTAAATTATACGTATAATATTGATTGGGGATTTATTATTATATGGGAGTCATTATTATACATTACACCGGCAGCGTCGTAATAGCGGCAGTGTGCAAATACGGGGGACGAACTGGTGATACTATAGCGACGCTTTCTAGCTAATCTAAAGTGAAGAATTAAATACAGAGTGGGCCAAAAAATGGCACAAAAATCTTATACACCAATAACTTTGTCAAATATGAATTGATTTTTTTAATTTTTTTACTGTTGGAATCAGGAGAAAATTTGTAGTAACATTGTCACTAATGATCCCACCACACCTCAAGTATGTCGCTACACTACCTAGTGAAATATCAGTGTTTTAAAGCAACAGTTGAAAACTAGGCGATATCTGTAACAATGCATTCTAAAAAATTAACAACAAAACAACCTGTTTATTGTCTTAGTTGTTGTCCAGAGTAACGTGCAACATCTCGCAGTTTTTACATCAAATGTTCAGTGTGTCTGCTTTGCTGCTGGACGATGCACTCAAGCCAGCGACGCCACTGACCAATGGCACAATTAACCAAACGCTGCGACAGTTTGCCTCACTCAGTGCTCCAGAATGGTCATAAATTGTCAACATTGATAAACCATCCATGAAAGAGCTCCCCCAAACAGCATAATCGACAGGATTTAAGTTCAAGCTGTTTGGAAGCCACATGTCAGGCTTGAGCAACGATGATCACGCAATTGGTCACTGTCGTCACCTGCTTGAGTGCAATGTCTGACATTTCACAAGGTATTCTAACGACACCTATGAGGTGTGGTGGGATTTTTAGCATTAGTGTTACTACACATTTTCTGTTGATTTCATCAGTAAAAAATTTTGAAAATTGGTTAATATTTGATGAAGTCATTAGCACATGCCAATAACTTACCGATAACAAAAATTTTGTGCCATTTTTTGGCCCACCGTGTATATTACAAGGTACAAGCGAAGTCGACTATATTTCAGTTTCGTTGTTGCAGATATGTTATTTACAAGTTCAAGATTTGCAATATGTGTTGGGTAATAAAGTTGTACAGCAGAGTGTAGAGTAAACGTTTGCTGACTGTCTGACAGGTCGTCGCAAATTGACGCGTGAGCTCAGCTCAGAGTCCGAGTCACAGATGCAGTCCTTCTGTGCCGCTGACATGTACGTACCGTGCAGTAATACGTCGATTTGTAATTTAATTGTAGTAAAATTAGTAGAAATGCGCGTAACTGCTGCTGCGGATAGGGCAACTAGACAGTGGACAAGATTACTCGCTGACAATTTTGAAGCTTCTGGCATCCGTAAAAGTTTTTCAGTTTTGTAGTGTCTGGACGTTATAAAAAGCTAGGTCAACCTAAACTGAACGATATTTCAGTTTCGGATATCATGGAACCCAGTATGCTGTCAGTCGAAAAGAAAATAATTAGCAGGAAATAAAACTGTGTGTTTCATAATTTTTTGGCACTGTCAGTCTATTTTGTCTGCTTTAGTTTGTTTGCGAATAATATAGTAACCTAAGGAACCGAAGACATAAAAGACCGACTAGCAATTTCTTTTTCGACAAGAACGCAGCACTGTCTGCGTGATATTTGTATTAGACTAAATTTATACATTATTATCGTCATCACATTAACTGTCTGTCTTAAATGCTGCCAACAAAAAGACTCTGCGATATCCTTAGGCATCTTAATAAAATTTGACATTATTGGAGTAATTTTTTTACTTATTAATTTTGTGCGCTTTGACGGTATGCTGTAGACTACATGGGAATGAGTGAGGACCGCTGTAAGTGATATCTACATAGCTTCAGACTGCTGAGTGTTGTTGCTGTAATTGAATGATCTGTTAGTTATGATTACATGCGCATGAGCGCCTTACTACACTGTGGTTAAAACATGGACAACTAGAAAGCAGTCAGAGCCCGCACACCTCCGCCAAGGCAATGTTGTTCGCTAGGTGGCAGCACCATTTTCGGTTTTGCAGCAATTTCCCTTATGCCCCATTGAAAGCAATGGTAACGAAAATTTCAAAGTGATCCAAAGTCCAGGATTCTTTCCGGTTCACCCCCAAAATTAAATCACTGGTAATTTGTGCCATTCCCGACATACCCTCAAAATTTCAGAAAGATCCGTCCATAACTTTTTGAGTTATCTTGCTAACACACAGACGAACAGACAGACAAAGTCCGGCAAAAACATTACCTCCTTGGGGGAGGTAATCAAAAACACGACTATAGGCCAATGTCCCCTCCAAAAGTGTGTGTAGGTAGACAGAGGCCAAATGTACTACTTTTTGAGCACTTATACTACAGAAATTACGCACTTGTTTTTTATAGGTCGATGGCTTTGTTTGTTTGTCTGTTTGCCATGTTTTGTACCCGAAGACATGTCAAATTCATTTAGAACTTTCACCAAATTTACTTTGAATGATGGCGTTAAATAACAGTGATTTGGCGTTTTTGGATTTAAAATCGCCGTATTTCAGAAACGGTGCAGGATTGGAGCAAAATTCCTAGTCGTGATCTCGAATAAGAAGTCGTAAACTACACGCGCTGTTGTTTGATGTCAACCCCAAAATCAACGACCTAAGATGATCTTGAACGTCCATTACGCATTTTGTTTCAAAATGTTTATGTCTTTCGGAGCCCACAGCGAAAACCCGAATGAATATCGACTTATATTTTTGAAACAGAATTGCTGCCCAGTGACTCTAGTTCGTGGCAGTGTAACGTTTTTGCGTGTACTTTTTTGAGTTTCGTGGAAAATGGGCGTTAGTTATCGACCGTGGTCTCGTACAGTGGTGTAAACCTAAGGTCAATGAGATGAAATCGAATGCGTTGACGCTGATGCTGTGCAGGCGATCGGTGTACGTGGTGAATCGCCATTGTCGCAAGTTCTGCCGACGCGTCATCAAGTCGCAGCCGTTCTATTGGCTCGTCATCGTCATGGTTTTCCTCAACACGTGCATGCTGACGTCAGAGCATCATCTGCAGCCGCTCTGGCTCGACAGGTTACAGGGTTCGTATAAACGATAACGACACGCTAATGTTAATTCGTTACTCAACAGACGTGCATGAAATAACAACATGATGCTGTTTTGATTTTTTTTGTATTACTCGACGACCTACATTTGACTTAATATCGGCATATGCGTGGTGATGATGATGATAATAAGGAAACTTAAAAGCGAGCGTCTTATAGCAACAGGTTTATAGACTACGTAACCTAGTGACTCCGTCAGTCTGTCTCTGGTTTATTTGCTAAATAAAATTGGCAGTTTGCTTGCTAGTTTTCCAATGTAAACTGTAGGCCTATTTGAATGCTATTGATTGTATTCTGGCGTCGATGGAGGTTACCATATTCATCAGAAGAAATACCCGATTTGTCGGTTTTAGTGAGACTGATTTGTAGTGATAATATTGTATGAGAGCATATAAATCTTCTTGTACTGCTGAATTGTTGCGTAACACTTAATTTTTCCACGCTCCTTTCAGCGGCGTGGTGGGTGGGTTAAGAAAGAGGCGGAGCAGGAAGGAAGTTGCAATCTTCCGACAAACACTCGGAAAATTTTTGGCAAAAATTATTAGCACGCAAAATAAGAGTTTTGTTCCATACTGTTTCTTAAAACGGGGGGTTTAACCTAAAATTTTCCATTTTTAACAAAGATGTTCCGACGAGAAGAAGATTATCTTACACTTTTTTGACAGCCAAAAACTAAGGGGGGAATTGCCTTTTTTCCATCCCCCTGGCCACGACGCCACTGGCTGTTTAGATCGTCTGTTGCGAAACTTGATTACTTGATTGACAGCTGCTATTCGTTGACGTTGCAGAGGTGTCGAACGTGTTCTTCATCGGGTTGTTCACGGTCGAAATGCTGCTCAAGATGTACAGTCTCGGCCTGCAGGGCTACCTCATGTCACTTTTCAACCGGTTCGACTGTTTCGTCGTCTTATGCAGCATTGTCGAAGCAATCTTCAACTACAGCGGCGTCATGCCGGCGCTAGGAGTCAGCGTTCTACGATGTGCCAGGCTGCTACGCGTCTTCAAAGCCACACGGTCTCTCTCTACTGTATATAAATCGTATGACATCTTATAAAAACTACTTGTGTCTGTCTGGCTTTCTCTCTGTCTGTCTGTACGCGCTCCGCTCCTACGAAGGGATGAAAATCCGATTATTTGTTTCTTTATTTTGGCATAATTTTTACCCCAGTAATGCAGTTTTTATGAAAAGTTTAGGCGGTTAGACGTTCAAAAGACATGTTTACAAAAACACGCAACATATTAATTTGTTGTCTACTACTGTCTACCAGTTTTGGTAAAATAAAGGTTCTTTAAGATTATTAAAATACACTTTGTATTAAACGTTTCGTTATTTTCTTGTTATAAAAGTAAACCAAAAAACACCTCTCTATTCTAATACAGAGATATAATCGGCATAAACTAAACTGCTAACATTTGTCTGTCATGTATTGTGATGCGTACTGTGTTGCAGCTACTGGTCATCTCTGCGTAACTTGGTGACGTCATTACTCAACAGCATGCGGTCAATCGCCAGCCTGCTGCTGCTGCTGTTTCTCTTCATCGTTATCTTCGCGCTGCTCGGGATGCAATTGTTCGGCGGGAAGTTCAACTTCGTCTTGACTCAGGACAAACCGCGCAGCAACTTTGACACGTTCTGGCAATCGCTCATCACAGTCTTTCAGGTGCGATGCGCATCGCGCCGACGATTCGCTGCGACAGTGCGACACTGCGAATCAGTGCTTATTGATTTCAATTGCAGGGTGAATTTTAAGCACGTTACAAATAAGTGTCAGCTTTGACCAAAAAAGCATAAGTGGCTATGATTTGTAAGTGCTTGTATTATTTGACATAGAAAGTGTGTTGTAGATTCAGCGACATAGATGGATAAATACGTGTACAAGTATAGCGCAGTTCACGAAAATTTTAATAAATAGAAATCAATGACGAGATTTCTCACGCTGCGAGACCACGCGGTTTTTTTACTGAAGAACTTTAACGTCATTAATTTGTGTACTCTCTTGTCATGCACATTGTGATTATTGGCAGCAATATGTTTGAATTTTTGCAGCACAAATAATATGAATATGGCTTACGATCTCGAGTTCATACGCATCTTCTGCTGGCTGTCATGACCTTCCTTTATCTTTACCTTTACCTTTTTTAGTCTCTCATTTTAGGCCACATTGACCTGTTGGCTGTTCATTAGTTGTCGTTGAACAAATTTGCTTGGATCCAGGGAATAAAAATAATGTTTCCAATGTTTATCCAATCTTCCTTTAAAGCAAAGGATATTTTTTTATTACAAGTAGCATTTATATTACTGAATATAATGTATTTGTTATGGCTTCACATGTGCGTATTACCTACCAATTGTGATTTCGTTCTATTTCCAAGTAAGACTTGTGCAATTGTCACTAATTAGCTTTATGACAATTTTTTTGTTTACTTACAAGTATCGAGCGTTGGTATGTTCGTTGCTGCAGATATTGACAAGTGAAGATTGGAACTCGGTCATGTACGACGGCATTGACGCATACGGCGGTGTCGGCTCGTTCGGAGCAGTTGTCTGTCTTTACTTCGTCGTTCTCTTCATCTGCGGAAACTGTATCCTTCACTTATGGCTGCAAGTGGTCTAGTGGTTAGAATATCGGACTCGTGACTTTCGAGTTGGGGTTCGATTCTCACCGCGGGTTGTTTACAGACAAACTTGAGTAAGTTGCTAAACTACCGTGTGCTTATATCAACTCAGCCTCCTATTCCCTGTGGGTGGGAAATGAGTAGTAGTTTACGGGCTGCGGGGTGAAGTCTTAGTGTAGCTGATTGCGGCGATGATATATTTGCGGGCTGCTTCGCGGGTGCAATCGTTCGCTGACGTGCGCAGTGGATGGCCGCATACTGCGCTGCGGTATCATTAGCTCATGCCAGTCAGTTGTCATTTCTGAGATTATAAAGTGCTTTTGGTCACCAGTGTGACTTATGTAAAGGTCGCTCTGTTAAGTTCCAGTTTTTAACTCACGTTAACTTAAAACCTATATTTCCACCGTCCACGCTTCTGTATAGGTTCGTTGTTTTACGGCTGACAAATGAAGCGGACAAATGTTGAAATATATTGCACAGAGCAGCGTCAACTGACAGCGTTCTTATTCGCATCAGGTGTTAGGTAGCGCCACCGCGTCTAAGCAGCATGTGAATTATTCAACGCCGCTGATTTGCTGCGTAACAACAGTGACAACTCGTTCTGACTCGTTTCAGCAGCAGATTATTTTGCAAAGTTGTTTATGGCGTAGCACCTACAACTGTAAACGGTTTTTGATGACGTTCATTAGCGCCAGTGATAAGCCTACTTTAAGCTGGCTCTAAATAATAATGGTGATAATAATTTTTTCTGTTGTCCTCTACCAAAGGACAATTTAATAGCAAGGTTTACCATATTGTCGTAACACAACAACAAACAATAACACACTTTAAACACCTTTTTTGGTACTTAGTTTAATTTTGTTTGTTTGATCACACATCTGGACAAAACGCATACTTGCCGAAATAACCAGCAGTTTTTATAGTGGCCTTATAAACTTAGACTAGCTGCAGTTTTTTAAAAATTTTATTGAGGACGCTCTAAAATGCTGTTGCTCATAATAACAATGATATGAAATGCTGCTAGGAATAATGTCATCACGACATGCATAATGCTGTTTAGGGCCTATATCATATAACAGTAGGCTTTATGTATATGTCAAATTGTTATATGTGATAAACTCATTATCAGGAAACCACGTTTATCGAATAATGCCCCATAACGTGAACTTATTCTGATAGGTCGCTGATTGTGTCACATCCCGCTATGATGCGGCAACTGAATCTCCTTGACACGACTTGCTGCGGTAGACATTCTGTTGAACGTGTTTCTGGCGATTGCCGTGGACAACCTAGCTGACGCGGAGAGCTTGTCCGAGATTGAGGCTGAAAACGAGCGCGAGAAAGAAAGAACACGTTCAATACGACGATCGTCGACAATGCGCGCTGACGGACGTATGGCCCCGGTAACACATCGATACGACCTTCATAACGCCTCTCGCACCTAAGCGAAATAAAATGAAATAGGATAAAGCAACTGGAGAGTGGAGACGGTCGCCGTCGACTCCGTTTACTGTATATTACAGACCAGAACTTGTCGCTACAGCACACGGGTTTGCACGTTCTGCAGCAACAACGAGTCGTTTTAGATTGTTTTATTTTATTGTTTTTTTTATTGAATATTGTGAGATACGAAATGGTGCAGCAAATTTAACGGTACTCAAAACTTGATTAGTAGCCAGACTAACCACCGCTTCGTAACGAATAGAAAAATAAAAATGTGAAGAAGTTTGCAGTTTACAAAAAAACTATACAGTTACGTAAAGTGCATCAAAGTCGCCACATTAACCCAACACGAAATGTTTTATGATCAACTGTGGCTGCCCAGGTCAACTCAGCCTGGCCGTCCATCTGTGAGTGCCATTGAAAGCTGAGGCGTAAGCAGGCTGCAGGCACACCTATATCTGTGGTCTGGCGATGTGAGATGATGTCTGGCCAGTGGCGTAACTTCAGATCTCGTGTCTCCCTGCAAAAAAAATCACTCAAGGCCCCCTCTCCTTTCTTTTTCTTTTTTACGCTCCCTCCTTTTTTTACCCTACCTTCTTCTTTCCTTCTGTCCTTTTTTTTTACTACGATCTTTTCCCTTACAAGTAGGTTCTTTCAATGCAGCTAGGAGGTCTGGGGGAGTACTATAAGCTACCCCAGCGGGGTCCGGAGCGGAGGCCAAAAACGAATTTTGGAGCATTTTGGCGCCCCAAAAACCACATCTGGTAACATCAAATTTCGTGTTTTGCTCTGCAAAAAATAAACATCATATTTTAGGCCCTTTAGACGCCCCCCGCAATGCGGGGTTTGCGGGGTTAGTAATTACGCCAGTGTGTCTGGCTGAAAGCTAAGGAAACGGAGATCAGCGAGCGCTTGCCTATGGGTTTTGTGTCTTGGGATGAACTTCACATTACGTTACGGTGCGTTGCATTTGTAACTGTAGTTTGTTGGTGCAGAGTGACGAGAGAAGCGAAGAAATATATCGGCGCAAAAGTTCCAGTTCTGACGGACGACCGTCCAGAGTCAGCGTTATTATTTCACAGGACAAGTAAGAAAATCAGACGCAATTTTCACTTAATACTGAAAAATTATTCTTTGTGTTGCAGCGAAACTGTAAACAACAAAACTATGATGTAGACCATTGTCAAAAAATTGCGATGTGCAGAGATGTTCTTATATCGAAACGTCAATTATCGTATAGCTTAATCGATATCGACCCATCTCTAACCTGGGTGTAGCAGCAGCAGCGCCGACATCGTGGCTGTAGCGGGCTGTGGTTGTCTTTGCAAAACGTTGGTTACAGAATGGATCGTACCGCTGAGATGAGCCAAACCTGACTACATAGTAGGACTACAGACTGCGACTGCGTGTTACGAATAGCCAATCTAAAGCGTGTGTCTTCGGCTCGCTGTAGAAGTAGAATGAGCAAGTCGCTGCATATCATGCGAGCAAGCTTGCTTAAAACTAAATGAATAGCAAATACGGGTTTCAGTATCACTGGGTGGACGATGTAATGCCAGGAACAACAGAGTATTATTGTGTTTATTTGGACATGGATGAAATAGTTGTGAATATACTGATCGTACTGTATGATGTAGTTGAATCTCAACTAATATTTTTCGTTATTTTGCGTAAACTATACACAAACTACCCACAAACTAGAACAAACTTAAAAACTAACACTAAATCAAACGTCTTAAACTATATAAACAGGCACACCGCGCGATACACAAGCTCTACTCCGGATTTGTGGTCTTATAGTGAAAATTGATGTCTGGCAAAGAACTGAAAAAACGGGGATAAGCGCCGCCCTGTGAGCTGTATAAAACCACATAAATCTCTAACTAGATAAAAATTAACACCAAAACGCTAATTGCACTAAAAATTACATTTCTGAAAATATATAAAGCTTGCATCTAAATCAGATCGCATAGTAAAATATCGCTGGTACGTTGACAGGTGTTCGAGAGCGGCGCGGCCTAGTGCCACCAGTCTAAACGCCGGCGGAGTGCGAATATCAATCACCCGAGCTGACCAGTTTGACGACCTGCCGTCCGAATCACTTCAACAATCTCTCGACTCCATCTGTCAACAGTTGGCCGTGTCATCGCCCGCCGAGTTCGGTCGGTTCCTCTAGTTAGCCGTTGTTATTATTTTTAAAAAAAATTAATCATTTATTAGGCCTACTCAATTCCCGAGGGAAGAAAACTAAACAAGGTATGAATGACTGCAATCGGCGGACTGATCGGACGAAAAAGTGCCTAAGAATGAAATCGCGTTTTTTTTCTTTGCAGAGTCACAGACATCCTCTGAAACAGGAATGTGTTTTCTCTGCTGCTATGCATGCACAAGCTAACGATAACAATAACTCGTGCAAGCCAAAATCAGTGAAAAATTTGAAGTGAAAGCTAACTTCAACGAGCCACTAGACGAACTAAAGAGGCGATTCACATTCACAAGGAAAAACAACGAGCCGTGAATCGTGAGGAAGGCAACTACCAACTCAGTCACACGTACGACTGTTTTTTGGTACATTTGGTAATTACTGTGCCAAGAACCGGATGAAAAATAGATGTTTTCATTCTTCTGATGAAGACTTCCGTTGGAAGTCGAAAGTTCAAGGTACAATAATTTTTGGGTCGTTATTAATGAATTTAACAGTAAAAGCTACATGTAACTTATTTTGGCTGTGTTGTTACAGGAGACAGACACGCGGTAAACGATGGAGAAATTGATGAGAAAGACGAAGATGACGATGACGATGATGATGACGACGACGAAGACGACGAACAGGAGGAAGAAGGAGAAGAAGACTCTGAATTCGACTGTGACTGTGAGGCGGACGACGTTGATGCGCCGCCAGCTCATGACATGGATGAGGACGCGGCATCAGCAGCAGCTGCAGCAGCCGGGCACGCGCGACCGCGCCGCCTGTCAGAACTCAAGACGCCGGACAAAGTTAAACGAATTCCCGACTCGTCGTCGCTCTACGTCTTCAGTCCCACCAACAGGTGCGTCAAAACGAATAGAACAGCAAATGGAGGTTGTTGAAATGAGGCTGGCAACAGACATGCATCACTACAGATTGACATACAACGCAAAAGCAAAGCAAGTGTGAAGTTAAAAAAAATAAACTATATGTCAAACTCAAACACACTTGAACAGTCATCTGTTTAAAAGGAGATCCTTAGAGACATGAAGCTCTGCGCTTACAGATGAATCGCTAGTCGCTCATATTACGTCATAAATGCTTACAAGTATCTAAATAAATTTTCCAAAAACGTTAACCATAAGTCAGATTACAGTTATACATTGTTAAATGTTTACATATTTTCTTTTTTCACTAATTTTTTTTACCTTAAACGAACGACACTGAACTGACTTTCATATTACCATAGTTAGCGTATTGTAACAGCTAACAATAACGTGTAATATTTGTATCTGTACTATATTGCACATAATACTTGCAATAATTGTAACACTAACTATACCGTTATGAATGAAGCTTAGTCAAATGGACAAAAATGACGTGTCAGCTATAAAGCCTTGTTCATAGCGACAAACTCAACTCAACTCAACTGACCCAGTTTTCTATTCCAGTGCGTAGAATGTGATGATGAAATGAGTGATGGTTACTAAACCGAAACAAAGGGCGTTCGCATTCGCAACTCGCAAGGCTTCGCGCGTACAGTTAGGCTAAACGTATATAGGCATATCTTGTTCTTAATGCCGCGTATGAAAAGGCTTTCTTTGGCATGTCCTCCATGTGTTTCTTCTCCTTATGAAGTTCGACAGAATAATTAACGCTATTACCTCAACGGCTTTCCTTTTTTCGCAAAGTTGCATATTGGCCTCAATGTTGGCACTGTAATGTTTGCAGTGCTTAGCGTGGGAAATTCCTAAGCGCGACCTGCTGCCATTGGTCCAGTGCGAGTCACTCCAGTTGAGTTGAGTTGAGTTGGGTTGAGTTTGTCGCTATGAACACGGCTTTAGGATGTGGCGTGGCGCAGGTTTCGAGTCTGGTGTCACAAGCTGTGTAATCACCCGCATTACTGCAACCTGATTCTGTTGTGTATACTCGTCAGCAGTGCCATGCTAGCCGCTGAAGATCCGCTATACACTAGCATGGACCGTAATCAGGTTAGATCAGATGATCTTTCTTTCTATCTGTTCTCCGCACTCGAACACTGTTATCCTTGTGCGTGACATTCTGTCTTTTCACCTTGCACTATTGCGGTTATGTATTTAGTTAATTGTCTCTATGTCTACATGTGATGGACTGTTTTGTTTTTCAAGATACCATACATTATGCATTATTTATTTATTCAATATAACGATCGTACAATGAGTACTCAACACAGAAATGATGAAACTATCAAATCGCATAATTAACGATTTTGATCACGACTTCTGTGTGCGTGTTGTAGTGTGCCACTAACTTAGTGATGAATCAAACAAACTGCACTGTATTATGACTTTGTTGTAGCACATTTTAGCAGTCGTGCAACTCGAATCTTAATTTATTCCGTGTTTTGCAGGTTCTTAAATATTTCGACGCCTTCTTTACCGCCGTATTTTCTATTGAAATTACTTTGAAGGTAAGCTTCGTTATATGATATTGCATAGGCAGTTTTGTTTAATATTAGTAGCCAATAGTGATTTTTCATGACATTAGCTAAAAAAGCCGGTTTGACGGCGACATGTAATAATTAGAATCTTGAACTAAATTAAGCAGGCCACAGTAAAAGAATAAAATAGAGTTATTTATTTCTGGCTTGTAAATAGAACAGCTAAACTTTATGGTGAAATTGTATGATCAACACAGAAGTTGATAGTGAACTATTGTATAAAATTTTTTTAGTGCAAAAATATGTCGCCGTTTTTGCAGTGCAGTAAATCTGGTAATGAAATGTCTTAGCACAATGTAAAAAATATTTTGATAATATCCAGCGGTGTTTTAAAGTTATTTTTATTAGCAAGTACATACGATGAAAGCGACGCGTTGTTGCAGATTATAGCATATGGTTTGGTGCTTCATAAAGACTCGTTTTGTCGTAGCTCGTTCAACTTGTTGGATGCGCTCGTCGTTGCCGTCGCCCTTATCTCTTTCGCCTTCGAGTAAGACTTCGTTTCCAGTATGTTAATGTGCAACGCTTTAGTATAATTGTCTGCTGCTGCAAGCGGATTTTCCTAGAGAGATTAGGGAAGATTAGACATTTTTCGACTTTGGGGTGGTTAAAGTTTGGTAGCAACTTGGATCAGGATCTCGATGAGGGATATGGTTCAATGATTTTTACCGTTGCGAGACAGGACAAAACTGAATATGTTGCTGCCACCTGGCAAACACAACGGCAAAGATTGAGGTTTAAGGTTTGCGTTGCCTTTCTGTTGCCTTTGTATAAGGCGCACGAAGTGAAATGACGTGGAATTGACTGTCTGTTTGCGTGTCTGTATGGTACAGAAGTGAGACGATGAGCGTCGTCAAAATATTGCGAGTTCTGCGGGTTCTGAGGCCACTGCGAGCCATCAACCGCGCTAAAGGACTCAAAGTGCGTCATCTTCATCATGTCTTGTTACATGTAGCTTGCACACACAGCTGCATCGCGAGTGCAGTGAAATACTGGTAGAAAGAGGTTGAACTATAACAGTCAGTCAGCTACTGCACAACTCAGTCGTTTCGACAGAACAGACTGACAGGAAATCCCCGGAAGTGTGCAGCTAGATTATTGTACGATTTGGTTTAGGGTGCCACAACGTAACTGCAAAGACACTTAACGACTGGACGAAATAGCGAGGTATGGAGAGTTAAACAGAATGTTTGTGTATAAACTGAGAGAAAAAAAAAACTATGAGAAAAAAATTAAGGCGTTGTCTGAAAATTTCGAGCAATGGTGCCGATGCGACAGTTGGTGGCAAATTAACTGTTCCACGCCCGGGCTTACGCTAGAGCGATTCTGCCGAAAAAAATTGCAAATGACATATGTAAAAGGTTGCTGTTGGAAATAATGCAATGTATATGTATATGCGGAAAATTCTCAAACGCAAAAGAAGTAAATGAATAGCAAAATGTTTCTGAGAATGACGTAAACAGCGCAAGATAAACTGATTGAGTTGTGAATGTGATATGTGATTAGCACGTGGTGCAATGTGTCATCGTCGCTATTCGTACCATCTACAACATCATGCTCGTCACCTTTCTGCTTCAGTTTATGTTTGCAGCAATCGGCGTTCAGCTCTTCAAGGTTTGTAGGCAGGGTCTTCTTATCGCGCAGTGCAATGCAATGCAACGTTTTGGAATTAATATAATCAAGATATTAATATGAAGGGTTATATATCATTATACCAGCTACCTGCGTATGTTAGGAACAAATTGCAATAGTTAGTTATCCCTCTCGCAAACCGACAAATACGGATGGACAGACAAACGGACAAACTTTGCTTGTCGCATAACTTCTTGCTATGTCGTATATCTGGTATAATAATGAAGTTATGTTTAAACTGCGTGACTGACTGCTGCATGTGCTGCAGGGAACATTCTATTGGTGCTCTGATCGTTCAAAGCTCACTGTAGATGAATGCAAGTAAGCAGCTGGCATACTGTGTTATATTTATTATTGTGGAAATGTAAACAACGTCGCCCAGACAAACCCTTGTACGGTTCGGGAAGAATTCATGCAGTCCATGAGTCTGTAAATGACAATAATGCCTAACTGTCGCTAGTACAGAGCGTGATGCACTTCGCTGGAGTGAGTAAGCAGCTGTTTGTTTCGGTTTGATTTTCTTCTCTGCTTTTTGTTATCACGCAGTCGCCTCGCAAAGCCACGCTTCGGACTACGGAGCTCTATGCATAGCGGCGAGTAAACAGAATTTAACGTCAAATGTCTTTCATAGTCATTCAAACTTATGTACCTTACAGGCTTTGTATATAATAATGTTAACCGGTCACATAATTGAAGTTTTGTTAGATGCAGCAACCAAAAACGCTTAAAATAATTGCGGTTTTTGACCACTTTACTGTCATTTTACGCGCCCTCTGCAGGGGAATCGCTGCAAAAACCTAGGAAAACTTTCCATTATCAGACAATCATACAGACTCACATAGCTGCATGTTACTGCTGATAGTGTGGGTCTACTTGTTTTCGTGTTGGCTAGATATTCATAATTGTAGGCCTACTGCTACATATTCACATGTGTTGACTGTGCGGCGTGTGTAGAGGCGAGTACTTGGTGTTTGTGAATGACACGCCGCGACTGCGCATGCGCGAGTGGCGCAACAGCGAGTTCAACTTTGACGACGTCAGCCAGGCCATGTTGTCACTCTTCACCGTCACCACGTTCGAAGGATGGCCCGTGTAAGCATCACGCTTGCTCACTGCGTCTGTGTCATAGGCTACAGAGCACTCGCGTGGCCCTCACAGGATTGGCATGTTTTATCATTGGTTGTCTTTAGCAGTCATAATAACAAGTTAAGGTTTTTTGCATTTCTGGACCCTGGTCGTTATCCACATTCCACCCTCCTTTTAGATGTTTTGCACGTAGACAGACACGCACAAAAACAAGCCGTTCCGCAAACAGACAGACAACAGACGCAGAGACGCAGCCACATACGCTGTCTGAGAATAAGGGTCGCTTATAACTTGCAGCGTCGCGAGCCAATAGAGCAACTCCAGACTGCTTCGAAGAATTGTCCGGGCTTGGGTAATTAGGCTTAGTGTAAAATGTGCAGTATTAAACGGCTGTTGTGTTTGTGTCGAAGCTTCCATTAAATGCAGCTGTTTAAGAACTCGGTAGAACTGCATGCGTTAATATATTGTGTTCCGTTAGTTGTCGCTATAATTGTCGTAGATAGTCAGTCGTAACTGTCAACGTTAGAGTTGAAATGATGTTCGTTTTGTCCGACGACGCAGACTGATGCATCGCAGCATTGACTCGTACGCTGAGAACCACGGCCCGGTGTCGAACCACCGTCCAGCTGTCGCAGTCTTCTACTTCGTATACATCATCATCATCGCCTTCTTTATGGTTAACATTTTTGTCGGCTTCGTCATCGTCACGTTCCAGAAGGAAGGCGAGCAGGAGTACAAGAATTGTGAGCTCGACAAGAATCAGGTTCTTCACGTTCACGTGTTTTTTTGGTTACTGGCGTTTTCTTGCTTGTGTTAGGACTTCATGGCATTTATATTGTATTTACTGCTCAAAAATTTTTAACTCTACCGAGAAGGTTATGTTTTTGTAGCTGTTTTTATATGAGTGCATTTGTCTGCTTCTAGGCTTAATGCAAAATATGTTTAAAAATTATGAACTGACTTTGGTGAAGTTTTTTTTGAAAAGGTGGTGTAATAAAGAAACCAGTCGAGTAAATTTTAGTAACGATTTAAGTTTTTTTTGGACCATGGATCATTTTCCAGGATTTTTTAGGTTTAGAAAAAACGTTTATTAAAATTGTGTAGTGTATCTTGGCAAGTTGTGAACATATTTCCCTGTATGGTTTTGGAGGGAAGCAGCGTGATTCATCAACCACTCGACTTTTAGTAATGATACATACCAAAACACAAATCCAGGAATTTTTAAGTAACTTCTCGCCAATATTTTGAGGGTAAAAAGCAGCTTGATAAACAATCGATTCGATTTTAGTAGCAATTTGGATTGCGATCCGGGTCCCAAATTCCTGATTCTATTGCGAACATAGTTTACTGCGATGACGTTAAAATGTGTCGAGTTAGAAAAATTTCAACAGGTCGATTTTTCCATTTTTTGGCTTTGTAGTAACGGCTAAACATATCATGAAGTACTTTTGCCCATCATTCTAGCCATCCGTCAACGTAATCTCGACATACGTAGTAGTTTTGGCTGCTTAGGCGTGGGTGCCGACATGTAAAACTGAAGCTGAAAAAACTGAAACTCGCATGCGATCGTTTGTGGTTTTACGCAGTGCTGGGCAGTTTTTGCGATGTCTACGTCTGCCTAGAACAAAGTCGCACGCGAATATAATAAACAAAACTAATATTCGCGTGCGAATATTAGTTTTGTTTTAGTTTTGCTGTAGTTTAGTGAATGCTATTGAGTGCAGCGCAGTTGCATCGAGTTCGCGCTGAAAGCGAAGCCGCAGCGCCGCTACATCCCCAAGGCGAGACTGCAATACCGCATCTGGTGGTTGGTGACGTCACGAGGCTTCGAGTATGGCATCTTCTGCCTCATCATGGTCAACACCGTCACCCTGGCCATGAAGGTAGACCGCTCTCTGTCCCTACGTAGCATAGAACGTCGGTCCTGGCCGGCGAACTTTCCCTATCCTGCGCTAGACTGATGGATGGCCGTTCGACCACTTTGTGGGTAAAGCGTCCGCTATCAGTCAGCCAATAAGGCCAACTCAGCCTGCCATCTCTCCGGGGTCGGTTAAATGAGTAGTAACCCATTTATATGAGTTACGGAAGGTGGGGACCTTAGTACATCTGATTGGGGCTGCCTAGCCGGCCGCTGCACTGGCCTGTGTCTGCAGGCTGCACGCGGTGGCTGTGCGGCCGGCGGCTCTGGTTAGTAACGAAAGCGCATTAGAGGCGACGTGCTATACAAATTGACGACCTTTACTCTTTTTACCAACCGATAACGACGATATCTGTGACGTTCGAACTTTGCTTAAGGAAGTGAATGAATTGACCTAAAATACGTAGGTTTCTTATTATTAATAATATATAAATTTGTAAGACGAGCAAAGTCAGCAAGCTGAATCTGCTTATTATGCCAATATTGACTTGCGCACGACAATTCTGAGTCTGTGACAATGGAACTTGAACTTTTGCAAACTTTTCATGCTGTCGTGCATAATTAAAAAACATTGCTAACGTGGTCTAGTGAAAGCAGTTTGACCTTGATAATTAACGTCAATCGAAGTTCATTGTTTTCAAAAATATTGTTGTAATGGAATTGACTGCTTTATCGGTTTTTGAATATTGGAGAATTTTAATATTGACTGAGAACAAGATTATTGGGTCTGTTATGTTTCAGTATCAAGGCCAGAGCAGACATTACGCCGATATTCTTGACTACTTAAATATTGTCTTCACTGGTGTCTTTGCCGTCGAATTTGTTCTGAAAATTATTGCCTTCAAAGTAAAGGTTTGTAGTAGATGCATTGTTCTATGACGTAGAATTCATCTTGTCATAGCTGTGCAGTAAAATTGATTGGTTTAGGTCGCTTATTAGATATTTGTGTTTATTTGCCTTTCTGCGTTTTTTCGTTGACTTATAGTACGATAAAAGTTTGCCAAAATATGCATAATCTATTTTTTTCGTATTTGTATTGTCATAATGTATTGTCATAAACTAAAGGTTTAAACTAAGGTTTAATTTTACTCTCCGTAATTACAATTATGAAAAAAACATTCATTGTGTTCATAATTTATTAAAATTTGCGCAAACTGCCGTGAGTTGTTGTCGCGTGTCTGTTTGTTAGAATTATTTCAGTGATCCGTGGAACGTGTTCGATTTTGTGATTGTTTTTGGAAGTTTCATCGACATCATCTACACCGAAGTCAATGTACGTAGTAGTCGTTAGCCAGCAACAACTTATCTTTTTATTATTGTACATTTTTCATGTTGATACATGTTACAATATGGGCATAATCTCGAAAAGTAAAGTTGTTCCCGTGCTTGATATAAGTCTTGAGGCCAGAGCTGACAATATTGATTGGTTTCTAATTAGTCAAGCAGGTAGTAAGTAGCTTATTTTGCAGTACGTTGTCGTTTTCTTCCAGTATGCCCGCTATGATCTAATTATAGGTCTAGTATTTTGCGTTTAGTTTATAAAGTTGTGTAAAGTTGCAAAATGGTTCAGGCCAACGCTGAATCATTTTCAGTGATGCAACACGAAACTGTTTTTTACTACTAAGATTAAAATAGTTTTGTTTTACTGATACTGTAGCCGTCGGTATTTTAGGAATCCTGAGACCGGCAGCTGCGCCCAGGAATAAATCACCAAGACCGGCCGCCGGGCAGCGTAGTATAAAAGAGCTGTAGCATTTCTTGAGTTAGCCAGAGAGAGAGTGTGCGCGGCAGTCTTGTATAGCGGACCGATATAGTATTTGCTTGTTATTACAGCTCTTTTAGGGCGATCAAAATGTACGTATTATTTGTTTTATCATTTTTGGAATCAGTTTGATAATTTGACAGATGAGAGAACAAACGGTCAGTGAAACGTTCTGAAATGAAATGAAATAAAAAAGAGTTAGTTCATCTCGGAGTTAGATTAAACGTAGGCCTAACAAAGGAAGACTAAAGTTAAATTAAAATAACGAAAATGAATTAATAACAACACAGTAAGCAGGATGGAACCTTGGCGGGATCGAATGTCAGTTTGGGGCGGAACAATCTACAATATCATCAAAATTCCCCACAGCTTAATTTAAACATACTAATACGTTTACTTGCGTTATTGCAGAGATATAGGGGCCATGATGTGCAAGAGGTTTGTATCAACATGTGTGTTCATATTGCACTAGCATGGGCGTTTTGCTTCCAATGCAGTTTTGTTGCTAGTGGGCATGCAGAGTTTATTTAATTATAGAAGTTACCCTTAGCTTTTTGGAGATGTATTCAGTGTTGCATTTTTTATGTAATAGCAAAGCTTGCGGTTGTTATTTTTTTGCGAATTTGTCTTTTGTTATGAGTAATATTTTTAAGTTATACCATCAGCAAACAGATTTAATCGATCATTCAATTAGCGCGTTTATTTTGTCTTTTCAGTTATTTATAGCTCGCAAGGTATGCAAACAGATGAAACGTTTGAGTGAATGTAAATGCATGATGTTCGAAAGGAAGTTGCGTAGTTGCTTGAGTAGAGCGCATTCGTGTCATTGCTTGGTAGATTTATAAGCATTTTGTTATGAACTTGTATGCACGACTCACACACTGCCGCCTGACCAGCACAATTCTTTGCACTGTTTGCATGTAGCACTTGTGAGAAATTTGTTATAAAAAAGGTAAATGTTTGGTTGTTTTAGTTAGGTTGTTTTATTGTTTTTTTATGCAGCCGTTTTAACAGGCCACATTACTGGTCTTGCCCGTCTGTCCGTCTGTCTGTCTCGTAGTGACTCTTAACTCCAAAACAAACACGAGGAAACTCCAAACTTAATGTGAACGTTTATCAATGAAATAATAACCAATGTGCTAATTTTCGCTTCAATAGATCAAAGACTAAAGTCACCAAATGTGACATACTTCAGGAAAATGATGCGTAGCTAACAAACATGTTTACTTGTTGGTAGTGAATCGGTGGAATCACGCGTCAACCGGTCAGGCGTCTCGGGCGGCTCAAGCGCCGACTACGAACTAGGCCTAACCATTGCTAATCCAAATTTGCTGTCGGAGCGTTTAAGTCGCTCGATAGCTAGACGGACGGCTGCATATAATGTCGTCACTCGGCAACGACATCTCTTGTTTTAGCATCGTCATTATCATTATTATCGTCATCGTTATTAGGCCTATCCTTAAAAGTGCGCCGCAGTACTTGAGTCTACTCGTTCCTGTTGCCGATCTGCTCGGCCGTCGACATTACGCTCCGCTGGCACCAATCGCCTGCTGCTGCCCCCTGCCAGACTTTCGCTAGTCGATGACCAATCGGGCTTTCACGGCTGCTGGACCTCGTGTCTGGAACACTTTGCCCGAGGACAAAACAACATCTCAGTCACTCTCAACTTTCTGCCAACAAATAAAAAAAAACCTTGTTCGTATCCGAACGTCATCATCTAACTTATGCAACTTACCATCAACGTTAAAGTAGCTCTGCTACTAATGCAACTCTGATTATTGAGTGATTCCACTATTCGTGCAGTGAATGAACAGTATTGAACAGTTTGTAAGTGATCGTTATAGGCTACACGCATGCTGCTGTTACAGACGAGTGGCTCTGCAATCATCAGCGTCAACTTCTTCCGTCTGTTTCGGGTCATGCGGCTTGTTAAACTGCTCAGTCGCGGTGAAGGCATTCGCACTCTGCTCTGGACCTTCATCAAGTCTTTCCAGGTTACCTCCGTGTCATTTTTTTACATAGACCATAGAAGCTGTCATTGACTTAAGACATTCATCGTCATACGCCGTGCAGGTCATTACATTGCATAGACCTTTTAAAATATTTTAAAGAGGTCTATGTTACTTTGATATATTATATTGCTACAGTATTTTTCAGTCATACTGGCAATTCAGCAATATACTTATGATATGCACGGAATGATGCTATGTGACATGGGCGTCTGTCTGTCACACGCTGGAGCTTGGTGCATTATCAAAACAACACAAAGCTATGTGCAGGAGCTGCTCCCAGGGGGGCGACTGAAAACGTGAGACCTGACATCGCGAGACCATCAAAATTGTGGGGACTGACATCGCGAGACTGGACAACGTGAGACCATGTAGCAAGGGTGGACATCGCGAGACTTGTTTCAG
>Ga0056128_1000861_pt1 | contig 30799 bp, 14 predicted proteins | sample WorMetLIZISLAND2_FD_71113 | JGI IMG/M metagenome (GOLD analysis project Ga0056128, IMG submission 71113) | Marine gutless worms symbiont microbial communities from Max Planck institute for Marine Microbiology, Germany - Olavius geniculatus... ...
ATAGTGTATTGTTTTACTAGCGTATAATACAGAGCAGCAAATAAGTTTGACATGTGATTTGCACATAAGCTAGTTCAGGATTGTCTACGCTACACGTGTGCCAAATATTATCCAAGTGTGCTGATATTTGACAAAGTTATTACTAAAATAAAACGGTTCCACTTTTTTATGGTTCGCAGTGTAGATCCGAAATTTCGTATCCTGAAGCGGATCGCCAGCAAAATCTGACTGGTTAGTCACTGCATGAGCCACACTCCACATCTCCGTAAAATTTCATCAATATCTGTTCATAACTTGCTTCAGAATCACTGCAAAGTGTCATCTCGTCGCTAATGGTAAAGGATTTCGGATAGATAATAAAAAAACTAAACCTTTCAGAAAACCTTCTTTATCGACGAAGGTATAAAATTTTCGGCTGTAAGATCGAATGTCGTCAGTACGACATTATGTCGGCAAATCAATTTGATCAAATTTTTAATACACTGAAAAGCAGAAGACTGTAATGTCTCGGGAATGACCACAAAGATGGTACGCATCTTCCATGTACCAGTTACTGTTTCACGTCAAACAAAACTTTGTTAAGCACAGAGCGAATTGACAACTTATAAACTACAACGTTTGTTAATCATTTTCAAGCTCGAATACTAGACATACGTTATGCCAATGCAACAACATTAACAAACACTCATCAACAGTGACCAGCGAAGTTTTGTTCGGGGTGACCCCCTTCGAATTTATGAAAAAGCTTTACGGTCCCTGAAACTAAAGTCTTTCAGGCAGGCGATAGTGAAGATTTGGTGATTCTAGCTTGCGCCGCTTTTGACTGATCCACCCGTGTGACAGGCAGACAGGCAGACAGACGGACAGACAGAATTGCGATGGCTAAGACGCGCTGAAAGCAGTAGCTGCTTTCGTGCGTAAAACGATTACTTTACGAATATTTTTTAATTGTTGCAACCGACCAGGTTAACACTAAACCAAACTTTAATGTAATTCATTGTATTAACTTGTGGCGCCTACTCAGTGGTAAGATTTGCTGACAGAACTGCCAGTTTTGTCAGAAATAAACAAGAAATTTGAGCTAATGCTCACGAGACGGGCGAAAGCCTATAGCAGTTTCGGTTTAGTAGTTTAGCTGAAAATTGGGGTGTTCACGCTAAGTTAATATACAAATACCAAATTTTCTACCTGGATTGCATAACGATAGTTTTGTGGCACCACCTTGTAAATGATAGGCCTATAGACTTGTGTCGCAGCCCAAAATCGCTAAAAAAAATTATAAAACCCGCTATTTTGGCGTTCAAGGTCATTAAAGATCATTGAATTCGGCGCCAATCGAGAGCGAGTGTACGACTTCCTACTAGTGATTAATAGTAATCTAGGCCGTATCTCGCACCGTTACTGAGGTACAGCGACTTATTGGCCAAAAATCGCAAATTTTGCCCACCCCCTCTCATTTAGCGCCTTCGTTCGGGGTGACCCCCTTCGAATTTATGGAACAGCTTTACGGTTCCTGAAACTAGAGTCTTCCAGGCAGCCGACGGTGAAAATTTGGTAATTCTAGCTTGCACCGCTTTTGACTGATCCACCCGTGTGACAGGCAGACAGGCAGACAGACGGACAGACAGAATTGCGATGGCTAAGACGCGCTGAAAGCAGTAGCTGCTTTCGCGCGTAAAAACCAGTGACAAAACGCACTGACTACAATTAGCTGTGGGCTAACGATCCAGCAGTTGTGTGCGCTGGGGTCGGTGAACGGTAACGCATCAGCGCATAACGTTTTCTGCACCGCGGGCCACACACTACTTGAAGTCTTCGCAGGCCACATCAATACAAATTGCGGTCATCATTAATGACGAAAAAAGTGGACACGTATGGTATTATGGCGTGTTTCTGCTTGAAATTGGAGGTATATGTCACATGTTTTTTACCATCAACCAAAACGTCCAATTTCCACTTTTGTTAAAAGTTTTATTACGAAAGCCTTTGCATGCAATTCATATATTTTTTACTCCTCGCGCGCTACGTTCCTAACGTAGCCAAGAGGAGTATATAAAATCAGTGTAATATTGAGGACCGACGGACCGACGACCGACCAACGACCGACTTCTGTTCCTGGAAGAACCTTCCTGGAAGAACTTCAAACGGCCATATCTCCGTAACGGTGCTAGATAGACGCATGGTCACTATGGACCACCGATAGAAAGTCGACCCCTGCGAGTCGAATGGTCACGTGACCGACGACGTCACGTTACCCCAAAAGGTCAAACTCGTGATCTCATTATCTTTGAGGCACCATATCTCCGTAACGGTGCTAGATAGACGCATGGTCACTATGGACCACCAATAGAAAGTCGACCCCCGAGAGTCGAATGGTCACGTGACCGATGTCGAATAAGCACGCGACCGATGATAGCAGTTTTTTTTATAATTATAATCATAGTGAAAGATTAAGGATCTTTCAACATGTTATAACTCAGTGACTATGTCACACACAGTGTAGAATAGTTTTCTTTTCACCTCGTGATGACCTCAGTTGCACGGTTGATGCTGTCGGCGAGGTGATGCTGTCGGCACCGCTATTTGCGGTGTGAAAAGAAAGGAACTTAAAGGCAGTTAAAAAATACAGGATAAAATAATGCGCGCGAGGAGTACATTAAATTGGTCACAATCTAAAATATTTCTTGTTATATCATATTTTTGGTGTTCTTCTCTTGGATAGCAAGCGACATGTGGGGCCGGAGGTTTTGTACCACTGATACACGTTTACAAGTTTGGCATTTTACTGATTACGAACGATGTAAAAAACACCAGTCACTTAAAACGTAGCGCAATCACTCAGCCAGCGGCATGAATATGACGTCAGTCGTGACGCAAAGCGTGACCGTTATTGCGTCAAACCAATATGGCCGCCGACATCAGAACTTCCGGTTTTCGGGCGCACACGAACGCCGCGCCGGAGGAAATTGAGTTTCATAGCCATTAATGGACAACCGGATTGCGAAAAATATCTTACTCTGAAAGTAACGGAATTGGGTAATAATATCAATCGTAGTTACTGCTGCGGCCGCAATGCCATAATTACATACGGTAACTACGTCTACGACATGCATCAGTCGACGCTAAGCACAAATAATGGCTCATACGTTGCAGTATGTAAACAATCAAGACATACGGGAGTCAGACCTCATTATCTCTGCATCTTTCTTATCGATTCTACCACGAGAAAGCTGTAATTATAGGCCCGAGATGCCATTGTGTCGGCAAACTCGTTACTTGCAGCATAACTATTTTAATACAGCGGCTGTAACTTTTATTCATGGCTGTACATGTATGTACTATACACAAGGTCTATTTTAGCTGTCCGCCTTTTCTATTTTTTCCTGAGGCTCAGTTTTAATGGTAGCCTATGGCTTTAACCAACAGTTTACTATACTTAGCCTACTACGTGACCGAATAATACACCTGCAACAATACTAAGGAACGCAACACGAAACTGCAATGCACGGCAGAAAAATAAACGTCCCTAAACATCGGCGGCCATCTTCCGCCAGCCATGTCTAAAACCGCCCCCGATTATATATCCGTCTTTAGAATTTTGTGCCGAAATTCCTTTCCTATGGTTTTAAGTTAGGCTACTATCCCGTCTTCGCCGCAGTCAATCGCAGCGAGCCGTGCAGTCATAAAGTAGGTAAACAATAAAACGATCATCAAACAATATTTGCAGATCTCAAACGCGCACAAACTGACTTATAGACTCAGTTAATATAGGCCTAGTAGATGCTTCCAAATCTAAGATTGATGCGAACACTGACACTGCAGTGATGACCGTTGAGATGAACGCAGTGAAATTACAATGAGCGTAATTGTAAAAATTTAAATGCCAGTGGCGTCGTGATATGAAGAGCAGGAGAGAGAGGCAATTTTCCAGGAATATGCACGAGGCCTTCTGAGCCGAGACCGTAACGGTGCTAGGACGTTAGGACGTCTCGAGACCGTCTCGAGACCAAGACGTCTCTACCGAGACCACATCCCTGCAATTTCTCACCATAAACTTTTGGCTGTCAAAAAACTGTCAAAAAATCTTTTTATCTTTTTCTTACTCTAAAAGTTACATTTAAAAATGCTAAATTTAAGGATAAAAAACTTAAGGTAAAATTACAATTATGAGCACTCATAAACTCCTTTGTCTAAAATTTGCAACCGTCTGTCGGAATTCTGTCAGAAATTTGCAACTTCCTGGCCCGCCTGACTTTTAACCTACAACGCCGCTGGAAAATGCTACACTAAATTTACATTATTAACAGGTCACATAATGCCGCATAAAGCAAAACGCTCGGGTTTGCTATATAAAACATCACATACATTGAACACGTACAATATCTCAGTCTACAAGCGATTACACTACACACCACAAGTCAGCGGTTTGTAAGCCTTCGGATTATGGTACGATCGGCCTATTCTAGCGACACCTGGGAAAACCAATTATCAGATTTTGATAATATTTGGTAAAAATATTCCTGGCACAATTTGCCATCAAATTATCAAAATCTGATAATTGGTTTTCAAGTTACAATATTGAAAATGTCGCGGATGCTTTTTTGGGACACAGTGTAATCGTTCAAGACCTACTCGAGCAATCTCGCTATCGGCACTCGTACATGTGCGATAAAACGAAAAAAATAAAAACAAAACAAGGTAAAACAAATGTAAAACAACTTATGTTGTATACTGCAGTACTTGCTCTTGTAAATTCTTACATACAACTTTTCTGCAAGTTCGTAGCGCCACGTTTCGCTCTGTGAAGAACAGTACGAGTCGACAGCGACCGTTTCCAGTTGTTTATATTTTATTTCATCTCATCGCATATGAGCGAGGCCTAACTAGCTACTTGCGTCGCCAGTCGAGGCGGAGGATGCGAATGAAGGTCTTCTTGAACTGCTGGTTGACAAACGCGTAGCAGAAAGGGTTGATGGGACTGTTGAGGTAGCACAGCCAGTAGGAGATGTCGTAGAGCAGCGTCGGTACACAGGGCGACTCGGTCTCCTCAACACCAGTGCCGCAGAACCCAATCAACAGCGACAGTACATGCCACCGCGTCGTCGTGACGCCAATGCTCCACTGGCTTTGATTCGTGGCCGATTTTTTCTACGATAAATTGAACTAGTAAATCTTGGGATTCAAGCATTAACAGCAATATTCGATTATCAAGGACAGTACATGCCACGGCGGCGTCACGACGACCCAAGCTCCACTGGCGTTGTGGGTTGGTTGACAAATTCACGACAACTCGAAATTCTGCTATGCGTCGAGCCATGACGACGGACAGTACATGCCACGGGGTCCAGCAAAGCACGAACGCTCCGAGAATGATTGTGATGGTGCGCAGTGCTTTGCGTGCTCGGTTCTCGTTCTTCTTCTGCAGCTTGCGGCGTCGTCGCTCGCTCTCCGACATTGCGTTCGACCGCCAGCCTCGGCCCATGATCATGTCCCAAAACGCCGAGGCGGTTATCTTCGGCAGACCGGTCGACCCTGATGAGGCGGTTGCGCCACTCACCGTCGACAGTTCCGAGGCGCCGGACTTCTCCGCGCCTCCGGCGGCGGCGGGACCGAAGTGCCGCGGGCGTGTTCGACTATCTGCGGCGACTGCCGCCTTTTTGTAGATGCCCGGACGACCGCCAGTACTTCCTGAACCGCTGTTGTCGACCGTAGTCTCCTTGGTACTGGACGACGGTTCCAAGGTGCACGTGTCAGACGATATAACCGCAATGTTCCCCGTTGAACGGTACACCGTCGTGTCATTAGCTGTAGTGACCGTAAGTCGCTTGCCGGCACCGTGTACCGGAAGTTGTAAACCCACGTGTAGCCGCTGCTCGTCGACGATGCCGCTGTCGTCCGTCGCGTCAACATCTGTGGAGGGTCTAGCGCCGGCCCGATACTCTTCCGGTTCCGGTTCGACAATGGCGGCAGCGACGACGGCGGTCGTCGGCGACGGACGACGACTGCAGTGACGAGACTTGGCCCCTGACGCAGCAGCAAAACAACAACCGTACATCAACACACATCTACAAGACAACAAAACAACAATGACTGCAATGACGCGACTTGGCCCTGGACGCGCGAGCAGCGTCGGCAGCGCTCAGCGGCCATGACGCGTGACGACGATGTCGAGTGGACGTCGATGAAAATGTCGGCAGCTCGTTGTGCCGTCCGACGACACTCTCTCCCGTATGCTTATCCTTTGCCCGTCTTTTTCTACATTCTGTCCTATATATTGCTTGTTGTCTGCAGTCTCATTCTTTCTCTCATTGCTTGGGCAAAGATCCGGCAGCTCATTGTGCCATTCTGGCCACGTTTAGTGTCCATAAATAACAAATAGAGTCTATCTTCTGCCCTCTTCTTCGCTAGTTCGTACCAGGTTTCGTCGCACACGCAATCTTCGATTCATCCTCTCATCGCTTGGGGGCGTGCGTGTATCGGAGCAGCTCGTTGTGTCGTTCAACGTCAGCGTCTGATGTCTGCTCGTCGTGTTTCGACGATCTCGTCATGGTCACGTGGTCTCCAGGTGGCTCCACCACCTCGCTCTGTTCAACACGCCATGTGATCGTCGTCGTTGCCTTCTTGTCGTCGTCAGCACCAGTCTCCTGCTGGTCTTCCAGCCGCACGCCGCAAGGCTTCCTGGCGTCAGCTGTTGTCGTCACGTTCCGCTCGTCTTTGCCCTGCCCTATTCGCCGACGTACCTGCCACAGATATGCAGTCGACTGAATGGTAATTATACTTTTTGTACAGTTGCAGCTTTCTCAGAAGACTTAATTTTAGTTTTCATATAATGGTTTGTAAAAAATATTTGTATAGTTTCACACTATTAGTTCAGTTTAAGTTCGATTTAGCAGACTGCAATGGTTGCGCTACTTGTTGACAACACAATAGTGACAAATTATAGCTCATCAATTCGCTATTTTTTTGCTAAATATAACGTTGTGTTGGCGGTACATATAGCGCATGAAATTGTCTTGCCAATTGTAAGCAGGCGAGTGGCACTGATGCATGTACCTATGTCACGTTTTTCGAATTGTTTAACTGACTTTCGTCGCAAAAATCTCGTTTTCGTTCGGTCTGATGTCAATAATTTTCATTTTTTAAATTCATTTTGCTGCTATTTTATTTTATTTACTTTTCCTTTTGTTTTAACATAAAAATTTCACTTCACGTTCGCATAGAACGATGAAGAATTAATTTTCATTTTCGTTGTTGTCGTTGTACTTAGCAAACCATGACCTTCGATACCTGTTTTTCGACGGGTGATTTGTTGTGCTTGCGGCGGTGGTGCGAGTGGTCGTGATGACGTCGTGTCGCTGCGTTCGGCAGCAACCACTCGGCGTGACGCAGTCCTGACGAGTCAGAGTCAGACACGGACGAGGCGCCGGATCCAGTGGACTCGGCGTCCGGAGGACCGACAATGCTGCGACTGCGACCTCGCGACCTGTGGCTGCTCGTGTTGTCGCCGCCGAACACGCACTGCATCATCTGTCGCCAGCCATCCGTGTAATAACAGCGCCACGGAACTACTTCGTTTAACGCTACTGCATTATATAAACGTTTGTATATGTCATCGTATTCTATTACTTAACAACTACTGTTTTGTACTCTGCATTTTGTGGGTGGCATTTTCAACTAAACGAAAATTGTATTGCAAAGCGGTAAGACCAGAAGCAGCAGCGCTTGAATCCAGGACAGAGTCTCCGCGGGCATGATCCCTTCGAAATACTGTACAACAAATGCCCCAGGCAAAAGCCCTTAACATACAGAACAGTTTATAGCAAGGTCACAACGGATATTTTGTCCCAGAAAACTCTCTGGAGGGATTATGGCCAGGGGAATTTTGTTCCTTTTACGCAGCGTTTAGCTCAGAGGCAGCATCACCTCACCTGTTGTCGTTGCATCTCGCGCTGTTGCTGCTGTTGCTGCTGCTGCTGTATCAGTTGTGCGTCCAGCTTGGCAGCTCGCGTGACGCCAATCACTGCCGTGCCCAGGTGACTGACCGTGTGCTGCGCCATGGCCGCCAGTGACGTCATGGTTCCGTTAGTGACGTCATAGCCGCCAGTGACGTCGCCTGCTTGCGGCGCTTCTCCTCCGAGCGTCGGTGAAGGTCCAGCGCTACTCGGTATATCCCGGTGTACAGCAGTATCATTGCCGTCAGTGTGATCCAGAAATAACCCACCTGCACGTCATGCACGATAAGATCCGCCCGGTTAATCTAGCACATAAACCAAAAGAACTGAAAATTGTTTAAAACGAAACCGAAATCAAAGAAACAAAACAAGTACATGACACTGCTATTTAAAACAGAACAAAAATCAAGAAATAAAGATATTGGCTATAAAAGTAAATCCAGAGACTAAAAAAATAAAAGTAGTAAAAACTAAAATTTAAAAAAATAACTAAAACAAAACAAACCTACAGGCAAAACAAATCCTCAACAAACATTGCTCCCCAGGTCCTCTAGCAAGATATAAAAAACAATTTTCTAGAGCAAAGAAACAAATAATTAAAGAAAATAAGAAAAAAGAGAAAGAAGGGACGGGTAAACTTAATCCATAGGCTCAAGGGAAAGTATGAATGCTTTGAGAAATACACGCCACTGGTCAATGGAATAAACCAATCAATGACAGTTGCTCAATGCTATGACAAGCGTTTAGCATTAGCAAGCGCAGGCCACTAGTAGTCGTCGTCGTCGCAAGATGCGCTGAAGTAGCGTGATAGCAGCAGCTTTCAGTACAAAAAAAATACGCTAGAAATATACGTAATAAAAGAAGTGCCTACCTTTTAGTTTATAATCAAATAAAAATTGGCGCATGACGTCGCGAAGAAATTACTTTATGCAGCACAAATAAAAATTTGCACGGTCGTACACTAAAAATTCATTAATGTACTGCCACAATAAATAATAGTAAGCCTGAAATAAGAAAACTTATTCTATTTCATGCGGTTCATTTTAAATGGCAGAATTTGCACAACTTTTCTAAAAATAATCTGCGGGTTTGGTTCACAGGGACGTGTTTCTGAAAAGGAAGTGGGGATTGAGGGGTGCGCTTACTCCGTGTTGGCGTGCAATATCAGAAAAATGTTTTTTTTTTCTAAAAATTTGTATAACAGTAATTGTAGTTTTGGGACTAACTATGAGCCATAAACGCTAATAATGTTTAAATCAGTCGTGTATTTAGCGGAAAACCTTGCGCCACGAACACTTTTGCAAGTGCACACTGCACATCTGAAATGTAGGTACACCTGGCAATCCGTTTTTACATCTCAAATATATGCCGTTAGTGGTCTACCTGAAGAATACAGTTGAAGACGGCATCTTCCATGTACTGGACGTAACATTTGCCAGCAGGAACAGTCCGTCGTCCGGCAAAGTACTGCCAACCAATGATTGAAGTGAAGAAGACCGAAATCGGAATTGCCCACGTCATAAAAACCACCGTCAGCACCTAAACAAAATACCATGATTATGTCTGTGTAGATAAAAGTAACTAAAAGAAACATTCATAGGCGTATGGGTCCACCGGTGAGATCCATGCCCAGGTCTCAACTAATAATTTGTAGGAATCGGTTCCGGTTCGCCTGTTGTGTTTTAATAATTAACTAATGTATTTAATTAATGTATTAAATTTGTCTAAACATTAATACAGGTACTACTAAGTACTAATAATATGTTTACTAATATTTCGTGCAAAGAATTTTTTCAAGTGTAATGTACCGGTAGTTCAGATTTTATTCCTTAGTATAATGTAACTTATCATTAAGATTGTATATTCATATAATTTTCTCCATTTTGTTAGCCATCCTGCTCACGAGCCGGATCCAGAATTCTATTAACAGATTGTTTATGTTGGCTACTGCATGTGACAGTTCATTAATATTAAAACTTACGAGTACATACAGTTTACGTCTTCATTTTTTTGTAGTTTTCGTATCTCACTTTCGTGAATTACTGTTCACGAAATACATTCGCAATACCGAAAAATAATGCAAAATGAAAAAATAAGAAATGGAGCACCTTTCGCTCAGTTCTCCATATGCGGTAGCGAGCTGGAAGTCGAATGGAGCAGAATCTATCAACGGTGATACAGAAAACCGTATAGATAGAACAGAGGCAGGCCGTGTAGTCCAGAGACAACCACAGATCACACAGAGTCTCACCCAACGGCCACGTCTTCACCGAGAGAATATACACCGTGTACAGTGGCATCGAAATTGTCCCTAAGCACGCACAAATAACGTCAATAAAATACTACTATAATGTATCCCTATTAAATGGAGCTTTTTAAGCAGCGAATACTGTTATCTCGTACTCAAAGATCTAGCTCGTACGCATGCTTGAAAATAGGCACGATGGAATACGTACGTATTTTCAAGGAACAGAATACGTAGCATATATAGGCCTATACACATGCTCGAGCTCTGATTATATTTAAGGCCTTCACACAGGCTTCAAAAAAGTGCCAAGGCCTATAACACAATTGGCTGAAACCTAACTTGCAAACTTAAATAAAATCGTTAATACTTGTCGCAGACGTTTTAATTCACAAAACACTTATTCGCATCTTCGTTGAAAATTGACCGATTCTTACTTTCGATAGACTATGGATGTTTGCCTGGTAATACAGTTTGTGGGCGCTGTCAACGCATCGATTTTGAGCTTGAAATATGGCGTAATGAGCAACAGCTCCGTTGTGCATTATAATTATTTTAAAAAGTTAGTAACAAGCAAGACCGAGAGTAGGCCTCTACACCGAGAACGTAATTAGTACCAAGTCTCGACATTTAAGTCTCGAGACGTACTTGATCTAACGTCTCGTCTCGGTTTCGACGGTTTCGACGGTTTCGACTTGTAGGCCTAAAAGTGCTCAACGTCTCGGTGTCTCCCCAGTCTCGGTCTCAACCTAAAAATTTCGTGCACATTCCTCACAACTACTACTGGAAACTCTAACTGCAAGAAAGAATTTTCTTTTGCCAAATACCGTCAAACTGACAGGTTTAATGAAAATAGATAAGTTATGGAAAAGTCAATAGTGTAAGCCTCCTGTGAAAAAACGCATGACCTTTCATCTGAACTGAAACACAGTAGGATCAGTAAACATTGTTTCAAGTCACGTCTTGAGCCGTGACTTTCCGATCGTTGTTACTCGCAACAGACGTCTCTGAGAACTTTGTCTAAGGAGCGCTTTACAAATCTGCAGATTGACTTCACTGATTAATTGACTGATTACTAAAAAGTGTATATTATCTGCGTACCGATGAGCAGGTCACTGACGGCCAGGGAGGCGATGAAATAGTTGGACGGCTGTCGAATGGAGCGTTCCAGCATGAAGGATAGTAGAACGATGAGGTTGCCGCAGATCGTCACTAGACTGACGGCTGCGGCAAGTACCGCGAGCCCCGCCGTCTGCCAGGGCGCCAGGGCAGCTAGCAGACCAGCCGTACCCTGCAGAGTCCAGTTCACCGACTCGTACTCAGGCTCCCAGACGTAGTCGTCGCTGTAGTACGACGTCATCGGTGAATCCTCCTCGGCCTCCATGATCTACCGATTATCGTTCATCGGACCACGTGAGCGCGAAAGTCGAGAGTTGTGCATGAGTGCTCGTTTTGCTAGTTAAGAGTTGATCTGTTGTACTGTATATAAAGCCCACTGTTGTAGGTACGACGTCTTGTCAATAAATGAAATGACGCAAATATTTCTTGCCCTTCGCAGACACAACAGACAGACACCATGCACGACATTAATCAACTCGATATAGAGACAATGTGTTCATTGATTTATGAAAAAAGAATTCGCTGCCAAAGTAAATCCAAACTGCGAGAAACAGCTAGACAAACTAGCTTACATCGACTATTTATGAAAAGTTTAGTATTAGACTACCAGGGCTAGGTCTAGCCTATAACGGGCAATGTAGGTCACAGTGAACATATAGGCCTATTACGCCAACATACGATATTCGCATTTTGGACACAGGCCTAATCATTAATTAATCAATGAATCAGTTTATTTGTTCGGCAAATAGCATTCAGTATAACAAAATACTAAACAAGACGCACAAGGTTCACGAAGAGCGCAAGCTTACAAACTCTTAATAAAAGAAGATAATTCATAAAACACAAATCCTAGCAAGAGTTTACAAACACTTTTAGAAGATTGCGTAAAAATCAACACACGGCACGCCCAACGGTACGCTCAAATCTTACAAATAAACAGTAAACCCTATTCAATTTTAATCAGACGCAAATATCACTCAGTAGTTGCAAATTGAGATCATGTAATAGATTTATCGCCTGTTATCGTCGTTTGTCTACGGGGCTTATAAGACGGCGAAAGCGCTCGCTTTAGTGGCACATAGACAGATATGACAGAGAAATGAAACTGGGACGACGAAGCCGGCGAAGACAGATGGAACGAGACGGTCGAGTGAATATTGCATTTCCATACGACTGACAGACCGATCAGTTCGACTTTCAGTGACAAACAAGACGACGACGGTCTTCCTGCTAAATATAACGGGCCCATCGGAATTCCGTGAGACGTCATAATGACGTCAGGCGGTGCGCGGTGGGTGCGTTATTGTACGACGACGGCCACGAATGAGATCAGGCGACGTCGAGTGACAATGCACCGCTAGGGGGCGCCCCACACGTCCACTTCGCGTTAGACCGGTCTGTCTCTCACGCCAAAATTTCACAGCGATATGGCCGCATTATTATGGTGTCTCCAGTGCCACTCGGACATTTACGCATCAGCAGACTAGACGGCTGCTATAGCTGGGCTCGCTGTAGTTAACCCTAACACTGGCTAAACCTTACATGCCAAGTATTACACTGGCTTACTTAATATACTTACTATTTTAACGACTTTCTGCCTAACTGCTGGCCACTTCGTTTATGACAACACAGTTTTACTCAGTTTTACTGCACTAATTTTTTGTTCAGACTATTATATCCAGCTGAGTCACTGCTGCGACAGTAAGCCTGCAGAAAGAGGAAATGTGCAAAAAAAATTCTAAAAACATTATTCACATTATTCACTTTCTTAATACTTAAAAACGTATAGACGCGCTTTGGCCAGGCAAATCAGAAAGCAGCATTTTACACAACTGGCTAAAGTATAGGGGCGACAAATGCCGAAATATACCACTGATAAATGTCACCAGTCGCAGCATGCATGCTCGACGTTGTCGGCCGTTTACTTTGTCGACTGACCGCAGGCGAAGTTGTTTATTAAGTGACCGTCGCTCATTCGTAGTCGTCGCCACGGTATTGCGACGTCATTAATCGTAGCTGCAGGCACACGTATGATGGCGGAAGTACATGACATTATTTGCCTGCTTGTGTCTCAACCAACATCGGAAACATTACGTTTCCCATCGTTCTACGTCACTGACCACTGTACGCACCATAAGTCGACAGGCCTAGTTGGTGTCACGGTCGACTGGCTTAAGAGGTTTGCCGGCTGGCTAGTCGGCTTAAGTTGGCTTGTTTAAGATATTTCTGCCTTTTAAGCCCCGGGCCGCATACACACATCACGAATTATGATACTTTAGTTTTTTCTCGAAACGACGGACCCCATTCGTTTTAAACATTTTTCACAAAATCTCACTTAAGACATCATAACCTGATAGAACGTCTTAGCTGAGTAAGCTGACTGAAATGCTTTTTCTGAGCCGCCGCAAATTCATTCAGAGTTTTCAGACTAGCTTGTAAGCTTTGGTTGTCGCAGATTCAAAGTTGTGCATAAGAAATACTCAAACGTATTTGTCAAACCCGCTACAAATCGTAATGTCCTAGAACCCTTGCAGTAGTAAATTTAGTTCTAAGTCGGAAAACTGTTACGAAAACCAGACTCGTTTCAAACGCACATCAACACGGCGTCAACATGCGCTAGTACTGCATAATGTATGTGAATTACATATCACTAAATTTCACAGTCCCCTTTAGCTATGTCCAGGAAAACTATATTAGAAAAACTAACACTAAAATTAAAAATATTTAGTTTTTGCCTGTTTCTTACTAATCAAAAATGTTAAAATATGACCATATAATTATTGACGTCAAACGCTATACGTGTACTGTACAGCCGAAAACCCGTTGTAAAAGTAGGCTCAGCAGGAGACAACGATGAAGCTGTTTCAGACAACTTGACGACGACGGCAAGTTATTTTTCGCGCACGAAGTTAGCGAGCGCTGAGCGGCGACGAATTACCTACGATGCCACCCAGCGACTGCTGTATGGAGCCACCGACAGACTGTAGCGTTGGTCCGATGTCGACACGAGTCAACGGCTCGATCACGTCATTTGTCGACGCTCCGATTCACTTACACACTGATCAAGACGTAGGCTCACGTGCGTGCGGTATCCCGTACGTCGCTGATTGAAGATCGGATTCGGTTCGCGGAGCTCGATAGGCGCAAAACGAGCGTCGCCAGCACGGACCGGCGGTGCGATATGCTTATTGCTTAACGCCGGGAATTACTCGTCGCAGTAGCGCAAGTGCCATAACGCCCGAATTCCACTAGTTCGAGTTGTAGAATTTTTGCACAAGTCGTATGACACGCTACATGCAACAGATTCACGTCGACAGTCTGTAGCAAATTTATAAGTTGTAAAACGCAGGTCAAATAGAACGACTACAAGAAATCCATGTCTTCTCGACAGCTTGTTGTACGACTTGTCGTCCAAGTCCACAACTAATCAAGTTAGTGCATTTTTGGCTATAAACAAGATACGCAGGCTCCGAAACACTGTTACACTTATCCCAGTGTTTCATTATACGCGCGTTTTAGCCATCGTCTGTGCGTCCGTCCGTCAGTCCATCTGTCTGTCCGTCACACTGTGGTATTGTGTCAAAACGACTCAAGCTAAAATCTCGAAATCTTTACTGTGGGCTGCCACAAGGACTCTAGTTTATTGTGACAAAATTTCGTGCCCTTGGTTGAGGAGGTTCCCCTCGAACGAGGGCGTCAAATAGGGGTACCCACCTAAAAGACGTAATTTTGCTGCTATTGGCTCGCCTACTGTGAAAACGGTTGCTGATAGGTAGACATGCTGCACACCATAACAAGCGCTGGTGACGGGCTTTTTAGATTTATCAACATCGATGACCTTGAATGACCTTGAACCCTTAAGAGAGAGATTTTTGGTAATTTTTTCGCGATTTTGGCCTGCGACACACAATTCAAAAGTGAATTTCATCGAAACGGCTGGAGACAGACCAAAACAACCTGCATATGAAATTTTTAACATTAAACGCTGATTTCGGCAGTTTAAGTCGCAACCCCTAGGTTGAAAGAGGTTTGCGTAGGTGGGCGTCAAAGACAGCTACCTCTTAAAAAGTGGTTATTTGAACGGTATTGGCTCGTTTAGCGTGAACATGGTTGCAGATAGACACAAACATACTGCTTGTCATAACAGGCGCTAGTGACAAGCTTTTAATAATGTCAGTTTTTAATGATAACCTTGAATAACCTTGAACTCCCAAAATAGGGGTTTTTATTGTTTTTTTTGGAATTATTAGCTATGACACACATTTTAAGAGTGAATTGCGCTAACATGGCTAGAGATAGATCTGGACAATCTGCGAATAGGAACTTCTAAGGCTGTCGCGCGTCTCATAAGCTTTGCTCAAACTACTTGTATAGTGTTTGATCCGTGTCGTTTACACTGAAGACACGCTATATACTGTACAGTAATAGCAACTTAACTATAAACGATCACTCTGATCTCACGCTCGCTAAAGTGCGACTTTTGTAGATTACATCGATCAGGTAATGAGGGTTTCGCCTTGTCTAGTGTTTGCAACCCTCTACGGCCTCCTTGTGTGCACAAGGTTTTGACCTAGGACTCCAGCAATCAAAAGTTTGGTTACGGCCTGGCCCACGTCAGTTGTCAACTTGTCTCATTGCATAGCCTACACTACTGAAGTTCTGTATCTAGTCAGTAATTTAAAAACCACATATCAGGAAAATTTCAATAAACCAAAGGTTAAAAAAACTTTTGAAATTGTCTTGTGGTGTACAGAACATAGTTTAAAACGATCCTTCGCAGGCCTGCCCACTTTACGTCATATTGCGCCGGTCGGGCGTTAGAATGCGGCGCTCGTAGCGCGAATAAATTGAGAGCCGAGTCGGCGATAGGCAAAGGACAATCAGCTACGACGGCGTGCAGTGAAGAAGTGAATCATTTTGGTGCGGCGTGCAGCGCTGACCTCGTCCGACAGGTGGCAGCGCCGAAGAGCGCAGTTTCCGGTGACGGACGGCCGCAGACTCTGTCGTCGTCGGCGCCACGTACGTCCTTATCTCAAGGAACGATCAGGCGAGTTTCACGACACACGCACTCGCTGCTATTACATCTCTATACACTATACACTCTGCTGCGCTATCAGCACCAGCATCCACAACCCGCTACGCCATCACGCTGCAGCGCATTCTTAAGGCGCGTACACAGCAACGTAACTGAACTGAGCTGAACTGACCAATGGCAAGCAGTACAATAATGCATTACAGTAGGCACCGTCTAATAACGGAGTCGATGTTTTGTGACGATAGTCACGTACGCGTCACCAATGACCAATGAGCTCACCGTGCTCGCTCATTGGTCAGTTCGTCAAAAACAAAACAGTTTATTTTCGTCGCTCTGCATGCGCCTTTAGCTAGGGGTGCCTGAGTGTTTAGGCAGTTTATTTGGCGCGGCCTAAAATAAAGCGCTTGCGAGATTTACAGACAGCCGGCAAAACTGACTGGATTTCCATCAGCAGCGTCGTGGGTTAAACAAAGTCGGGGGCAACAAGTTGCAATTTTTTGACAAACAGCTGCAAATTTTCTACGGAGAAAATATGGGCGTTCAAATTTCAATTTTGTACCTAAATCTTAAATTTTCCTCATAAGGGCGATTTTAAGTCACAAATTTAGTATTTTTGGAAAACATTTTCTGACCAAAAAAAATCCGACTGGCGAAATACAGGAGGGACAGTATGTGACTCCTCCGATGACGCCACTGATTTCACCAGTAGCTATACAAGTATAGAGTGTACTGCAGTAGGCTTACACAGTGGGTGAGCAAACCAGTCACGTAGATAGTCCACATCCGCCGCTTCCCTTCCTTCCTTCGTTACGGCTACTGTTGTTAATTCGCATCCACAACTTTTATACCAAAGATCATCGGCATCTAGCGCATAGCCCAGTTACAATTCTTATTCCATGCACGGTCGCGCTAAAACTGCCTACCTATAGCACTATGTCTGCAGTGGTATAACGGGTTGATCGACAACTCTACGGGTGCAAGCCTAGGCCCCAATCAAACAAATAATTTGAGCAAAGCTCACATGAGGCTCGACAGCATCGGTGCTGCCATCTAACGAATCAGTGTAGAACCTGCATTTAAATAATAATGCGTTTTGAGAGAGTGCTCAGATTTGAGGCCTTCGTACGCAGGACTCTCTGAACCTCGGAGTCGGAGGTAAAAACTCAGACGGTTAAAATTTATGTTTTATGCTGAAAATTCATACGCAGGTTGTCTAAATCTATTTCCAGTAATTTTGGCGTAATTCACAGCTAAAATATGCGCTGCAACCTAAAATCAACAGTGGTTGTTACGGTAAGAAGCGAGTCTGTGTCTATCTGCGAGTTTTCACGCTAAATTATATAGTGGACAGTGGCAAAAATCGCGGATTTTGAAGGAAAACTCAAATTTAACGCTTTTGTACGAAAAACTCCTTTAACCTAGGAGCCAAAAATTAAACTGGTGAAATTTACGTTTAATACTGAAAATTTCATGTGCAGGCTGTCTAGGCCTATCTCCAGCCATTTTGGCGCAATTAATTCTTGACATGTACACCGCAGCCAAAAGTGCAAAAATATAACTAAATCCTTTCAATTTTGGGATTTGAGGTCTTTTAAGATTACCGATGTTTGTACCTGCAAAAGTCAGCGATGTTTGTTTCGATTAGCAGCAAGTCTGTGCCTATCTGCAACCGTTTTACACGCTAGACGAGTCAATAGCAGTGAAACAAAACGTTTCAAGAAAGGTGTATCCCTCTTTGACGCCTTCGTTTGAGAAAAAGCTATTTGCACGAAATTTTGTCACGAAAAACTAGAGTTTTGTAGCGGCTCATGGTGAAGATATCGTGATCTCAGCTAGCGCCGTTTTGATACGGCTGCAAGGTGTGACGGATAGACAGACGGACGGACGCCTCTACGACATCTAAGACGCGCTTAGCATAGCAGTCCCTCGTAAAAAAACGGTTTCACCCAACTCTGCATGAACAGAAATTTTTAGTGACGCATAAAAGACGCCGCAAGCATTTTTATACACGACACCACGCACCCAAGAGTCGTCGAGGCAGCGGCTTTATTGTAATTCCATGTCAGAATGTGCCGACAAGTTATCTGCATGGGAGCGGCTTGACATGGAAAACAGCTGAATGCTGGCAGTCTGCATGCGGCTACCTAGGCCTATAACTTTACTACGCCCTACCAACAGCGTCTATTCTCCTTTGAACTCTTGGAACAATTTCTCCATTTCCTCTCTTCCCCATTTCTCTCCCTCTCTCTCTGTTTTTCCTTTTTCTTCCCTATTTTTCGTTTCTATGTCGAGTGCTTTCCCGTAAATCCATCGCGAAGCTTTGAGCGGTGTATGTCTTGGGTAAGCTCAACCGTCGTCGACTTTTGAACATTCAGGCCTAAAAAGGCATTTCAAAGGAAGCGAGCCTAAGATAAAAGTTGATAACGGTGTAATTCTGATCAAGTTAAATTGTACGGACTTATTCGCCTTAAAAGGGCTGTAAAATCTTCTCCCTTACTTGTGTGACAGAGCATTTTGTCCCAGGTTTATGCGGTGTAAACGTCCCTGTCCGTTCGTCCGACTTGGCACGCAACATCGGTCAGCGTCACCGGTCCAGCCGCAGCTCGCTGGAGATAGAAGACGCATGCACCGGTCGACAGAGTAGCCAGTGCCGTCCCGTCTCGTCCCGTCGGTCATAGATGGATGGACGTACGGCATACTAACGCTACGGTCACATCCACGTTTATGTCCCAAAATGTACGTTCCCTTTCAGCCCTGGACTGTCTCGGAATGCTGGTGGTAAAATGTATCGGTAGGTAGAGGTAGGTAACTGAGAGAAACAGGTCGACGTCCTAGATTTATTCAAGCCGCGAGACGATAACTGACGAGTTCAGCGTGACGAACGGCACGAAGCCGCCGTTCAGCGACAGACCAGAAAGATGTGAAGCTACCATTACGAGACAGTACCGCATCCAGACACCCTGCACTGCCGGCGGGCCTTCCTTCACTCTGTCGGTCCGTCCGTGTGTCTTTATACAGCTGCCGTCAGTCCCTGGTGACAATCGATTGAATACAGCACCGTATCACACGGTATCACGTAATCTTCAGCGCCAGACGAAAATCACGAACTCACGAAATTAAGAAAAAACATAATATATTTCAGCGTTCGCTGTCATTTTTTTCACACGTTCTGCATTTTTGTGTCGAAATCCGTAAATGTCCTATGTTGAACATGACAGATCGCATGGAGGTTAGCGATTTTTACGCGCGGCTGTGACACACATTTTAAGAGTGAATTGCGCTGAAATAGCTGGAGATAGACCAAGACAATCTGCATATGAAGTTATTAAAAAAATTTTCATATTTTAATGTCGAAATGGCATATTTTCGTGGATTCTTTGGTGCTAAATTTTGTTTTCTTTATGACCAAAAAAAGTAAAAAAAATACATCAGGATGCATGGATGGACCTCTATAGGGATTGAGTTGCATGCGATTAAGACATTTAAGACGCGTACAGAGCGACGTAACAAAACTGAACTGAACAGACACGGTTTAGATTTTGACGAACTGACCAACGGGCAAGCAGCTAGCAAGCAGGGCGATCGAGCCCGTTTGTCATTGGTTGACGCCTAGGTAAGCGTACTCATGTAGGCCAGCGACGGCGTTAGACGGTGCCTACAGTAATGCATTACTGCTTGCCCACTGGTCAGTTCGTCAAAAACCAAACCATGTCAGATCAGTTAAGTTACGTCGCTCCGTATGCGTCTTATAAAATCGCGGAGTAAGGTCGCCAAATGCCTTTGCTTTGCATTTTCATGCAGTGCATTATACATCTGCCCAGTGAAACTGGCGAAATTTAAAATCCATGTAGCGGAGATGCATGCATTTTCGGAGCTTTTTCATGCCCAAAAAGCGTTGATTGTTGGGGATCCAGGCCTTACTCTGTCCTTGCCTTGTCTGAGCCTATAGTTCCATGCAGTATGATTAAAACAAAAGGTGAGATTTTAACGATGGACTGGCAAAAGCCATCTGGTTGATTAATTATTTCCAAATTGGTTAAGCCTATCTGCTTCAAAATGTCCCGTTCGGACGCCAGTACTATCAAGGCCGACAGGGTGTCATCCGACAAGCTAGTTCGTAGCCGGTTTTTTTTACATTTTTAGCTCACCGTGCTTTCAGCTGATGCGCTAGACACTGGTAGACATCACAATGTGCTGTAAAGTATTGTCAGATTGGGATATCCCGACAGCTGCCTCAGGAGTATCAGAGATAAAGCAGCCTGCAAGCTGTTCACACAAGAGTGTTTACAGGCCAGAGGGGCAGGCACTGGCCCAGTCATTCTAGCGGTCCCATTGTTTTCTCGGCTCATAAGATTGTCTTGAACTATGCATGCAATAATATATACAGAAAGTCGAAAATGCACATGCACACTAATTTTCCGAAAAAAATACGCTGGCCATATTTATTTCCCCTGGATGAACTATGAAGCAGTCTGCCTCATCCCCCTTGTGTAGAAGACCCTGCATGATTCACATTATGCTTTGATATCTAGGCTTACTTTTACGTGCACAGTAACCTGTAATTAAGCTACAGAGCAATATTTCGCGTTGTGCAGAACTTAAAATTAATCGTTCGTCTGTTTTTCTTTAGTGCCTTCCCCCATATAATTTTGTGCTAAGGAAAGCAGTTTACGATTTACCTGCCGGAGAGAGAAACGCAGTAGGACCTGCAGCACGCCTTTACGTCTCTACATGTGCGATGTGGCTTGATTCCTTAGCTGCAGCAGCAGCAGCAGCACCAGCAGCCACTGCAGCTGCTGAATTGGACAAACGCGAATGTAGGCCTAAACCAATTATCAGATTTTGATGATTTTTGGTACAGATATTCCTGACACAACTTGCCATCAAATAACCGTTCAGTTTCCCGCCTTACCCAATGTATGCTTCTGCACTACCAGGGGAAACCAAACCAAGCATAATACGTGTTAAAATGAATGAAAAAAAACGCCAATAAATTCCATTCATCCTAATCTGTGAGCCCCAGCAGCCAGTCTATCACAAGGTTCGACTGTCATGCAGTAGTGTGTCTACCAGACAAAATTTAAGAATGTTTGCGAAGTCAAGAAGCAACTGGTACAGTCTGGATTGGTCTGGAGCAAAACATTATCGATACTGCTGTCAATGAGTGGAGAAAACGTGTTTTTGCCTGTGTTCGCATAGTGGGCTAACACTTCAAGCAATTTTACTTTAGACAGTTGAAAAATGGACAACTGGATGAAATGCCAACCAAAGTGTCAGAAATGTGAACAAAATGTATTTTACGCGTTATGTTATAATTAAGCAATCATATCGTATTGGATAAAAAGTGATATTTTGCTGGTTGTGGTTTCCCAGGTAGTGCAAAAACAAACGTTAGGTGAGGTGGGAAACTAAATAGTCATTTGATGGCAAGTTGTATCAAAAATATGTGTACCGAAAATTATAAAAATTTGTTAATTGTTTTTCAATTTACAGTCGAAAATGTCGGGGATGCTTTTTTCAGAAATAGTGCATATACACACTATTAGGTTATTGCCACCTGTAGTTAGAATATTATGAACATAACACATCTACTACGACGACAAACATCGTCATCACATGCACACATGATCTAGTGCTATATTGCATGAAAAGACTTTAGCCAAAATCATCACAATCACGACAGTGGAGAAATTACTCATTACCACAAGCTTATATTAGTAATTTCTTGTGTGGACGTAAGGTAAATAAGGCCTACATCATTTACACAATTTCACAAACTTATTAATACAGCTAATATGCGTACTGAATACTTTGTAGCTCCGGGAACAGAGTGTGGCTTACTGGTTAGTGCAGTACGATGATCGTAAACCCCCAGTAATCACAGGGCCACACACGGTCTTGTGCGGCCAAGCGAAACGCACTTGCCCAAAGCACATGTGCACCGGCCTCCGCATTTTATTGACGATAAACAACGATTAAAATGCTTTCACCGCAATGGCACTAACGCGTTTTCGGCGTTAATTCATAATTATATAACTAGGCCCATTTGATTTACTTGAATCGCCACGTTTTGGGCTCTTCGATAAGCCAGCATACGGCATTATTATGCATTGCGTATAGGCATTTAACTGTGTAGGTCTATATTAAATAATTTAAGGCAGTGAGCTTACACGCCAAATAAAAACGTTGTAGAATCTTGCAAAATTTTAGCAGAAATACACGCATATCGAAAACAGACCGTGATTAAATGTAAAATAAAAACGAAATAGCCTAATAAAGTAGTCAAGTTGCAAAATGTGCTGCATTTTTAGACTGTCGCAACAAAAAGATTGCGGCATCGAACGCTTTCTTTGCGATGGCTCGACTTCCTTGTCTATAGCTAATAAGCCGCATCACGGGTCTTGCTCAGTGCCCGTCCTGTCCAGGCTCCTGTCCTAACTTGAAAAGGAAAAGGCGTAAAAATCTAAAATCGGCATGAATGTACCCCAGGCCTAGAGTAACCTATGTCGCAATTTTCAGCTCCAAAAGTAAAAAGTAGACGGCCTCACAATTTGACGACATTGGACAGACATAGTTTTTTTCTAGTTTTACTCCTTAGTTTTACCTCTTATGTCATACCTCCGCCAATTCGTGTACACAGACAGACAGACACACACACACACACACGCCTACACACACAGACAGATCGACCAATCTCATAATCTCCTCCAATTCACTTCGCTCCGTTGGCGGATATAAAAAGCGCTGTAGACGAATATGTCTAAGTCACAAATACAATTAGACCCATTAAGGCATAATGCCATGCTGGTTAATATCGGTCTAACTGCAGCTATGCCCGGCGCGAAAACGTCTCGACGAGACGTAATGATCCGAGACCCCAGAGGAGACCTACTGGGCGGAGACCGAGAAGTACTGCTCCGAGACCGAAACGCATAGGCCCGAGAAGAGACCAAGACGAGACTTTAGTATGTCTCGAGACCAAAACGTCTCGAGTGAGACCACATCCCTGCCACTAACAGGACTACTCAAATAAGCGTTATCATTAGCACAGCGTAACCCAAACGCACTTATTGGTCCTATACGTTTGCTTACTCATGTGCTTCTGTTGTCGTGAATTAGTGCTGCATCTGCGATGGCTTTAATCTAGTTTCTGCGCGAGTCCATTACAAGAACGATCACGTCGTTAAGGCTCTCAGTGATGAGATGAGATCTATAGCATGCTGCAGTCGATGCCATGTGAAATTTTGCGTATGCGCCACACGCATCCGTATCGCGTGTCTTATCATAATTGGCGAACATGGGCCCACTCCGCTACTGTCGCAAACTTCTTCTAGGAATGCGCCTATGTTTGTCACCAAATAACTATACACATTCATCTAGCAGCGTCGATCTCTATTGAACAACGGAGACAGTAGCGGTTTGAGATGGTAAAAGAGGGACAACTGCTCATCGCTGCCCCCCTTAAATTTAGCCTGTCGGGAAATTTTCGTACAAAAATACAACATTTTGGTCTAAAAATCCATTCTGGGGGCAACATTGACATTGCCAGCACCAATCGAATTTCATTTGTCGGTAATTTTCAGCTGTGTCGAAAAAAACTGCAACTTCCAGTCGCTTCGACTTTTTTTACTCACGACGCGGTGATCATTGTACAAAGAACGGCCACTATGACGTTTGGAGAGGGTCGTAAGCTATTATAGTGCATTTCTGGCATTGAAACGATTTTTCCGACGCTGAAATAGAACAGCTCTCAGTAATTCAAAATCACCATTTCTCCAATTTGTGCCATTATGTGGGTGACTATATGTCACTGATGTCCTGCCCAAATTTTGAAGGGAACATGCCCCTGTCCAATGCTTTAAAAGCGATGGCCTAGAAACGCAACCCGACACGTCGTATGGCGAGATTAACGCGTGATTACTTAAGCTGAGATCGCAACTAATACGCAAGCACAATATACGATTACGACTCACAGAGTTCACCACGAATGACTATGCGGCACTCGCATCACGCGAATACGAGTCATAATTACGTTTGCTAGCTGCTAGTCTACATAACACAGGGTTCCAAGATACTTAAAGACTCGATCCGATGTTACAATAGCGCACGTTAACCCTTGGTGGTAGGCTGCAATTTTTGTACACAAGCCGTGGCCTAGGCCTATCTACCAGTTTTGATTATCTTTGTATAAATACTTAACCCTTCGACGGGAAGCCGGGGTCAGATTGACCCCAGACCCTATAAATTGTTTAATATTAAAAATGGTTTGAACTTATATAGGCTTAAACAAGACTTCGTGACTTTTAATACTTTTTCATTGCCTTCAATCTGGCACTTTTAGTTTAAGCACAGGAGGCTATATGACCGATCAAATTTTGTCACCAGTCAAACGCGCCTGTCATGACCGGTCTTTGTGATGGCCGGATGTTTGACCGATCAAATATTCGGCTCTGTGAGGGCTGGATATTTGACCGGTCACCGCCTTGAACAGCCTTTGCCATTGCCGGTACGTACGACCAACAAAATGGTGGTCATAGGTACCGGCTAAGGCCGTTCGTGTCCGTGCGCGAGGTGGCGACTGCGTTTTTTTGTTTTGACCGGCCAAATAGCCTGTAGGCTATTTCGTCGGTTGCCGGTCAAATAGTCACCGCGTTTAGTTTATGTTTTTGCCGATAGGTGGCGCTCCTATTGAGACTTTCTCGAGTCTCGACACCCCCTCCGCGCAATTGTGCGGGTCGGCATGTCTAAGAAAATAGCTCCCGTCGGATTTGCTTGCTAAAATTGATTTTTTTTTGCACATTCAGTTACATTTGATGATATAATATCCAAAAATGATAAAATACACATTTTCTGCCTTTCAGTGACTTTCTGTTGCTATGGTAGCCAAAAGCCCTTAGCAACAACCTCAGTGTGCTATAACGCAACTATTTATTGTGTTGATGGTTTAGGAATCATGGCTATGGTAAACTATTCGTATGCATTTTACTACATTAAATCGAACAGCGTTTGCTTCACATATTAACGGTTGCTATGGGTGATGATTTTGCATAGCGACAACCTATCCAGCAGATTATTGACATGGTACCATTACCAAGCCTTAGTTACCACATGAAGTAAGTTCAGTAGTTATAGTTTTGCGTAGCGTCTGTTGCTATGGACACCACAATATTTAAATTTTGTGCATGTTGTTTAAATTCCGTTACCATGGCAACGACAGTTAGTTGTAATAAAATTTTTAAAAATGGCATTCAACTGTCCAACTCTGAAAACACTCTGTTTGATACAAAGATCTTGAAGATATCTCTTATAAAAGCTTCAAGTTACTTTCTGTTGCTATGGCAACAAAATTAGTGGCTATAACACAAATATTATGCGCCTTAATGTGCTCGCAATTCTGGCTGTGATGACCTATTCATATGCTGTTGACTACAGTGAATCTAGCGGTGTATGTCTCACATAGCTATAGTTGCTCTGGATATGATTTTGCATAGCAACAGATTATCCAACAGATATACTGACACGAAACCTTTACCAAACCTTAGTTACCATGTAAAGCCAGATCAGTGGTTATAGTTATGCGTAGTATCCGTTGCTATGGATGCCACATTGTTTAAATTTTCTGTATTTTGTCTAAATTTTGTTACCAGAGCAACGAAGGTTGGTCGCAATGAAATTTTCTGACCCTGATGCAACGATTTTGGAGATATTTCATATAACCTTGATATAGCATATTTTCTGTTAAATTCTACAAAATCTATTACCATCGTAACGTGATGTATATTAGATAACAAAAACAATACTAACATTTTTTCTGAGTGAAAGGAACGGGTTGACATTCAAAACTTCACTTAAAACTGACAAAATCTACGATAGGATTTGTGGGGTCAAATTGACCGCGACTTCACATCGAAGGGTAACAGCATCGTTGTTTAAAAATGTTGCAAGCAGGATGTTGAAATTTTCCAACAGACGGCTGCAAATTTGTGACAGAGTAAATGTCGGTGCTTAAAATTTCACTTATACCCCCAAATTTCCCCTATTTCCTGCGTTTCTGGAAGAAAAATTTCTGACATGCTAAAATTTCAAAGGGAATGCCCCACTGCCAACACGCAGAACCAGATTATGAATTAAACAAAGCAACCACTGCGACAAAATTACATTCGCACAAAAACAGAACTTGCTTACGTAGTCATTAGATACTTATAACTTCTTGACAAACAGTAAATGATCGTAAACAATAATTAGACTAAGTGCATTTGCTAAACAGCGCACCTCAGTCAAAACATAACACGAGTTATCCAATACACATCTTACAAATAAGTTGAGAAAAAAACAAAGGTATTTTTAGCACGCTTACAAACGAGTCATGTGAGTGTAAATGACTGAACGCAGACAAGTGGCTACACAGTTTTAGAACATTCGCAACTGATGCAACAATAACCCCTATGATGCCAGTTATTTAAAACATGAACGTGGTAATACCTTAACTGACATGCTACCATAAAATATCAAATAAAAGCTGTGTCCTGAAAAAATGCTGGGTTCCAAGTAAAGGCCAGGGGTCAAGATAACTTATCCCTGGTAAGATAGAAAACTGTGCTGACATGGGTGGGTGGGTTACATAATCAGATGGTTTACCTGTCCAAAGACAGACAGTCAGTCACCCATCCAAGTACTAACCAGGCCCAGCGTAGTGCAACTAAATGATCAGAAGCCAGATGCTTCTACATGTATTTGCCCCCTGTTCTCCAATAGACAGCATCATGAGATTGATAACTGTCTGAAGGACAACAAAGAAAATCATTAGAACTGCCATTGGTCTTACATATGCACAGTTATAATGGCGAGTTCTTACAATGTTAGGTTTAAATTGTTTCTGTTCTATGTTTTTAGGGTTTGCTGTAAAGGTTAAACTTTGTGTTCCACTGCTGTAGAGGTTAAACTTACTGTTCCATTATTATGTGTATGCATGTGCATTTTGCCTGAAAATGACCTATACTGTGTCAGGTGGGAAGTTAAACCTTACACACTTACTCAATCACTTCTATATATATTTGAAGTGTTATAGTAATGTGAAAGTTCCACCTTTCACACATATTACTGCAAGTGTGCCAAGTGGTATATAGTTGTATCAACCATATCCATACATCTAAATACAGCAAGTGAATGCACAGAGAAGACAGTTGAATGGTAATGTGTCAGCTGCTGACAGCAGGCATGAAGTACTGGATGGTAACATCATCATGCACAACAAATAGGTGCACCAGGTGATCACTTGCAATGTCTGCAACAACAGGGCACCCACAACATCAAGTTAAAATTTCTGATACTTAAAAAAAATGTCAAGAGTAGTGAAAACTACGCAGCAATTCACAAGAAACCCATCTCAGAAGAATGGAATGCCATCTGCCACCATACACAGGTTGGTGGCTTGGTGTAGTGGTAACGCGCTTCGCCTAATCAACAAAGTTACTCTACATCGGGCACCGTTAGTACTTAGATGGGTGACTGTCTATAGGCAAGTAAACCATCTCGGTACGAAGCCAGCCAGCTAGGTCGACTCAGCCTTTTACCCTATGTGAGACTGTAAAATGAGTATCAGCTTTCCAGCTGAGTAGTAATAAATGGTGATGGTTAGTGTAGTACTTGTAGCTGCCTACAGGTGGATCTGAGGTTCAGATCGATGGGTCTGGTCCAAAGGTCGGCAGCCACCTGGCGCTCGCACGTGCTGCTCTGGCTAAATGAACCGGGTGAACTCTCACAGTGGCAGTTCACTGCTACGATGACAGCACCGTAAACAATGTCCCGGCTATTACTATTACTATTACAGGCTGAACATGGCCCATCTTAACCCCACCAGGCTGAGGCCCATAGTCCCATACCCAATTTAGATACCTTGGGAAGATAGAAAACTGTGTGACATGGGTGGGTCGGTTACATAATCAGATGGTTTACCTGTCCAAAGACAGACAGTCAATCAAAACCCATCCAAGTACTAACCGGGCCCAGCGTAGTGCAACTAAATGATCAGATACAACGTGCTGACAACTACACCATGCCACCACTGCACAGCCTTCATCTTCCAATAGACAGTTTCTGAAATTAATGACTGTCTGGAGTATAAGAGGTAAGATTATTAGAACTGCCATTACTATTAGTTACATATACACACTTAGAATTGGCAGTTCTTACAATTTTAGGTTTAGTTTGCTTTTAGGTTTTGTGTTTCACAAAGGTTAAATTTTCTGCAAAGGTTAAAATTTTGTTCTGTTATTATGTGTACGTGCACTGCCTCGAAAGGCCGTTCCCTATACTGTGTCGCGCGGGACGTAAAACCCTACTCACTCACTCACTCACGCTTGCCAAGCTTTATTTCTAGCACAGTGAAGATGTTGTGCATGCTATGTACCATTGCTTAAATTAAACTAGCAAAACCTACAGCTGCCCAGTGCCAAAATGATAATGCGCAGCTGACAGCCTAGAGTGCAACCCTAATCCTAACCTTTGATCTTTAGAAGCTGATAATCTTTACATGAGGTACTCCGGACCTGGAACTATTCACATCAATTTTAGTTTTTCTATGCCTCTTTGTTCTCGAGTTAGCAGCTTGTACAGGACAGACAGATGGACGTACAGATGCAAGAGCAATTTAATGAGGCTGATTACAATTACAGCATAATAACATATCAGAGTACGTACATCACAAGTAATAATAGACACACCATATGAAAAATACAGCAACTCTGAGAGACATTGCTGCAAGCTGTGGTGCAAATATAGCCAACAGTACATCTCACTGCTGTAAATTTTGGGTACCTTGAACAATGGACATAGCTTACTTGAAGACACCCACACTAACCATTTAACAGCTGTTGTCCAGCTAAACCTGGGTTAGTCAGTTTCCCCACTAATATTCAGTCTAGGGGTTTTGAAGCAAACACACTATTGGGCAAATCCCTTACCAACACACTACAAATGGCATAAAAATACTGATAGATGAAAGCATATGCCAATAAATACAAAATATACATATCTTACAGCACTGAGAAAAACCAAAATTATGAATCATTTTAAATTAGTTTTCTTAGTTTAAGTACAACATAAAGGTTGGTGACATTAAAGTTATGCTATAATACAATACAGCAAAAGCTATAGAAGTGGCACGAAAATTGTACAAAAAATGAATTAACATTTAAGCTACATGTTATACGAACACTTACTACAAATAACTTTGTTTGGACTAAACTGCTGGCATGACAGAAACTGCGCAAGCTTTCGGATGTCAATTCGAGCATCAAGAAATGCTTTTGCATCAGTTGCTAGTGAAACACCCTCATCATCATTTTCTACACAAAAATAAAATGCATTACATGTGACTTTTGATACATTTTAGTGTCTAAAACAGTAATCAAATATTGACTATTGATCATTACTATTCAGAATGACTAACCTTTATAATTATATAAAATTGCACAGTAAATAATGCAACAATTATTAAATGTCAACTTCATCTCCAAAAATCAGATAAAGGCCCAAATATTGATAATAACTTTACAATTTTTACCATTACACGGAATAAAATACTTTATCTTACTTCAGACAATCAAGCTCACAGTTTAGCAAAACAAACAGACAAGATGCATTTTTTCTGCAGCTAAAACAGCTACTGTTATTGATGATGTATGAATCTGTGTATAACTTACAAGATGCAGGAAGTTTACTAGCAAAAGAAATATGGAACAGCATATGGTTCTGGAAGATAAATTAGTTACTTTACAAAGACAAAGCATATGAAAGTAATAAAGTAAGTAATTAAGCAGATGTTTACATATCAGACACATCTGCACGCAATACACATCTCGCAAAGAAGTTGCAACACTACACTCTAAAATTTATAGGTGATTTATAACAGACATCTTATATAAACTAGATAAACCAAAATAATTACCAAGTGTATTACTATGTGGAGTACATGCACTGTTGATAACAACAAGGACTACCAGGGTTCCTACAGGTTTTCTGTAGCAAAATTCCCTGACCTTTCCAGTCATGGAATGACAATTTCCCTGACATCATCAAAACAATAACCTTATCACACAAATGTCATAAATGGTATTAAGTAATGAAGTGGTTTTATGAGAGCAATATGCAAACGACAGAGGCCCTGGTCGGGGGGTCAGGGGACAAAGCCCCCCTGAAGCTGAAACACGTCTAGCTTTTGAACGTTCAATGGAAGCCGCAAATTTGACTGCTTTTTATGCGCGACAGCAAAATGCTTCGCTCGTCTTTGCCATCGTCTAGGCGTCTGTCTATCCGTCCGTCACACTTGTGAGCTGTATCAAAACGGTGCAAGCTAGAATCACGAAATCTTCACTGTGGGCTGCCCCAAGGTCTCTAGTTTATCGTGACAAAATTTCGTGCCACTGGGTGCAGGGGTTCCCCTCGAAC
>Ga0056128_1000864_pt1:0-2500 | contig 30782 bp, 18 predicted proteins | sample WorMetLIZISLAND2_FD_71113 | JGI IMG/M metagenome (GOLD analysis project Ga0056128, IMG submission 71113) | Marine gutless worms symbiont microbial communities from Max Planck institute for Marine Microbiology, Germany - Olavius geniculatus... ...
GTTACTGAGATACACCGACTTATTGGCCAAAAATCGCAAATTTTGCCCACCCCCTCTCATTTAGCGCCCTCGTTCGGAGTGACGTCCTTCGAATTTGTGGAAAATCTTTACGGTTCCTGAAACTTTAGAGTCTTTCAGGCATGCAGCCGACGGTGAAGATTTGGTGATCCTAGCTTGCACCTTTTTTGACTGATCCACCCGTGTGACAGACGGACAGACAGAATTGCGATGGCTAAGACGCGCTAAAGCAGTAACTGCTTTCGCGCGTAAAAATGCATCTAGCCCTCCCCTGAATCTGCCACTGACTACCACAGCCAAATGCAGTGTTGTTGTCCTTGGCTTTGGTCCTTGGCTTTGGCGTGTCCTCAAGGACAAATTTTGAGTCCTCGGCCTTGAGGGTCAAGTCTTTGGCATTGGCGTTGAAGGTCAAAGCCTTGGCCTTGAGCAAAAGTCCTTGGCCTTGACCAACCAGGTCCTTGGCCTTGCAAGGCTCATGTTTCGGGAAACTAATACTGCTACAATGTTAAAAGCATTTTCATCGCATGAATGACTGGATTCTGGTGGTCTTTTGGTGGACAGCACGGATGTCCGACACTCTGCTTGAAACTTTAGTGTTTCTCAAGTGCAACAGTGCTGCACTGGGGCGCGTTCCCCCTCGATTTAATTGCAGTTAACTGTTAACTGTTACTTTCCAGAGGACCTGAGAACCACACAAACTCATACAAAACTTTTTCCATAATTTGAATTTGTGTGTACTGGTCGTTTAGCAGTCTGCAGTTTCTGAACTCTGACTGCGTGGTTTGTGCAATGCATTATTTCCATTACGTTTTTGATTTTGCTCTAGCTTGCAGAATACATTAGCAAGCAGAAGTTGAATTCATCAGTTTTAATGGTCATTCTAGTTGACATCAAAATTGAAAATTAAATCCATTTAATTAAAATTACTATTAAATTCAGCATTCAAAAAACCCATATCGAAATCAGTTCTTGAGCTTGGCCTTGAAGGCCAAGTCCTTGGCCTTGGCTTTGGCCTTGAAGGCCAAGTCCTTGGCCTTGAAGGTCAAGTCCTTGTTAACAACACTAGCAAAATGACAGTTTCCAAAGAAACAGCATGCTATGTGGCGCACATTAAATGTAGGCCTAGTGTCTGAGAGCGCAGGGGGCAATTTCAATCATTTTTTTTCCAAAGTACAAAATCTTGGGCTGAAAATCGCACATTTTGAGTGAATATGTAGGGGCAGGCAAAATTGAACTTCTGAGCACTTGTAGCCAAATGTCGAAGATCCTACTGGAGAAGCTGGCAGTCCGTCCATCGCTTGAGGTCTCGCATCGACAGAGCACTTCGATGAGTTTTATAAGTGAAACATAGGCCCTCATATTGTCAGTTGTCCGTCTGTCTGTAGTCTGTCACATTTGTGCAGTGTGTACCCCATCCTTTAAGTCTGAACCGTTCGACGTAACCACACGCTATGGGATCGTCCATAAACGACGTCACGTGCCGAGGGTGGAAGGGGGTTCATGATATTGTGACGATGTGAGACTTGGGGGAGGGGGTTAAAAGCTACATGACGTCACGCACGTCACATTCACAAGCCGTTTCACATGATTTTGCACGTCAGTTAGACAATTTTCACAACAGAGAGCATTTCTACATATCAGAACTTTGACATGCTATGCTTATGCTGCAAATGTGTCAGAACATACAAAAAATTTGCGTTGTGTTTGAAACTCATATAGATCTGTAGGCTACACTACAGATGGCAAAGGGAAGTTTGTGACGACATATTGGGGGGAGTCCAAAGAAGCGTGACAAAACCCGACGAAGGAAAGGGGGTAATTTTTCCCTAAAATTGCGTGACGTCATGTATGGACGACCAACATTGGGAAAAGTCCAAGGACACTTAACATTCTATTCTTGCGAAATTCTCAGAACCATCAGGGAGCCATGGGCGTAGCCAGAAATTGGAGTAAAGGTAAACGCTAAAGCAATAAGGGCCAAAAATCGAGGCCCAAAACCGAGAGTAGGGACGGGATTCTTGGGTAGCAAGCTACCTACCTGGGGATCTGGGGGTGTGCTGTAAGCTCTCCCAGCATGGTCTGGGCTGCAAACGCATTTTTGATCACGAAAAAAGACCGAAAAATGTTACTGCACAAATCTGCATATTTCTTGGGCTACGCCAATGCTGAGTGTACAGCGCAAACGTTCTCGCAACTAAATAAAAGTTTAGGCCCCAAATTCCGAAGACTTCCAATTTTTAACACTGTTCCAGCGAAGACACACCGTTCTGATGGGTTTTAAGTATTTTTCTTTGCGGATAACATTTCACATTTGACACAGTAAGCATCGCATATTACTACACAACGTAACGTTACAACTACATTCATGTTATGATAAGCTATTACGTTTAATCTACTTGCACAAGTTTTACACCCAGCACAGGGGCGTCAACGAATGGAAGCACGATATTCTTCCTGGAAAAAGTTGGAAAGAAAGTTAAAC
>Ga0056128_1000864_pt1:7500-30782 | contig 30782 bp, 18 predicted proteins | sample WorMetLIZISLAND2_FD_71113 | JGI IMG/M metagenome (GOLD analysis project Ga0056128, IMG submission 71113) | Marine gutless worms symbiont microbial communities from Max Planck institute for Marine Microbiology, Germany - Olavius geniculatus... ...
GTAAAGCTTTTCCATAAATTCGAAAAAGGTTACCCCGAACAAGGGTGCTAAATGAAAGAGGGGTGGGAAAAATTTGTGATATTTAGCCAATAAGTCGCTGTATCTCAGTAACGGTGCGAGAAAGGGCCCAGGTTAATATTAATCACTAAAAGGAAGTCGTACACTGGCTCTCGATTGCCACCGAATTCAGTGACCTCGAATGACCTTGAACGCCAACATAGGAGGGGGGAGTTACGGATTTTTTTGGCGATTTCGCACTGCGACACAAGTCTGTATCATTCACAAGGTCGCGCCATGCAACTATCGCTATGCAATCCAGATAGAGAATTTGGTATTTGTATATTAACTTAGCGTGAACACCCCAATTTTCAGCTAAACTACTGAACAGGAACTGCTATAGGTTTTTGTGTGTCTCGCGAGCATTAGCTCAATTTTCTTGTTATTGTTTATAACGTTACAAGAAAGAAAGACTGCCTTAGCTCAATATTCAGTAAGATGCCAAGCTGTGATTGGCCTATCACATACATCAAGAATACTAATGTCGCAGCAAGGCTTTCTGAATAAGGTCTGTTCAATTTTGTTAACATCAGGCCCTGACACCTACGCTAATGCTAGTGACTGCAAGCCGTCTTTTAACGAATTTTAATCTGCAGTTCCGATGGCCAGTTACCTAAAATGCAGTTTAAAAAAACTTTGGCAGGCACGAAAATAGTGAAAACAGTACCAAAACTGTCAGCTCAGTTTTTAATAAAATTCAAAATTTGAGGTTAGTTCAGCTTTTTTTTTAGAAAATCAGAACTGATATTATCATCTGAGTGAGTGACTGAGTAGTTTCTTAACGGCACATCAGCACAAAATAGGCGATTCAGTGATATAAATGGCTATAAACAGTTAAAAGCATCAGATTCTGTCTATGCCTATTTATGAGAAATTTACCCAATTCAGAAACAGACAGATAAAAACAGACACAGAACCGTATCATCTTTGTCTTGCATAATCTGAACCTCACCACGTTCCTGCACGGCCAAAAACTTTCACAAAAAAAGCCTAACTAGATCCAAATGTAGAGAAACACTGAGTTGACATGTTTCTAGCAAACGTAAATACATGCAATGTACATATCTCTGGCTGTATTATACATATCTATGGCTGACTGACCATGCACTTAGCAGCACGAGTGAACTTGTGTCCAGACTCAGCGACAGCATAGATGTAGATCGAGTTGTCACGAGAACCACAAGCTAGCCACTGACCATCTACACAGCCAGACAGACAGGCAAACACTTATTATGACACTATGTAAAAATTTTATATAAATGAAAAATCGAAATCATTACTACATGCATGCTTGAATCTTTCGTAAGTCAGCTAATGAGCTGTTGTACGTTTTCTCGTCTCTGTATGTTTATTATAACTTTCTTACATATTTTTTCTTGCAAACTGCGTTTTCTGTAAACCACTTGTACCTTCCTTATGTCAAATTTCTCCGCAACATTGTCGTAAGTTTATTTTAAGACAGAAGTTTAGTAAATTAGGCCCCAGCGTGGTTACGTGGCAGCGAAGCCAGGAGTCGACCCAGCGACCTCTCGGTCACGAATCTAATGCCCTAACCACTGAGCCACCAAGCCATCGCTGAAACAATACATAAGCAAGGAATGTAAAAGCCTTACCCGGTGAGAACTGAAGACAGTCGATGCGTTCCGCAGCATCGGCGTGTGTCTCAATGACGTCGCGTGATGTCATGTCGACAGCGAACCAACGCGACGAGCTCACAGCCGACACAATGACCACAGACGCAAGGACGGGATGTATACAGACTGACTGACAACAGTCCTGTTAGCATAATGCGGACACAGACAGTTAGACAGAGAGACAACAAACTCACTACCCTCTAGCATTCGCAGTTCTACCTTTGCAGATACTTTCCATCGCCTCCTTAAAATTCACTGCTTCCAGCAGGCCTACTGCCCCCCTAGTGGCTCAGCCAAGTGCCTCAGATTCGGCCACTGGCTGATATTGTGCACTCTAAATGTTGCACTTACTTACTTACTTACTTACTTACAGACGCGTAAACTGAATGAATACAGACTGACTGACCATTATCCTGAAAGCATAATGCAGACAAATAGACAGGAAGACAGACAGACAGAAAAACGCACGGAATACAGATTACAGACCGTAGTGGCTTCTATCCCCCAAATCTGGAATCAAAATCGGGTGCAACCCCCCAGTTTTGGGGCTGAGGTCCTCCCAATTTCTGACTCAAGTTTAAAGGTGTAGTTTGCTCAGTGAAAAATAAAAGGGAAGTAAAAAATAGGGGAATTTTTGTTGAAGGTGCAAACTGAAAAAGAAGAGAATAAAAAAATAGGGAGTGGGAAGTTTTGTTAAGGGTGTAGATTGCCCAGTAAAAATAGGGGAGAAGTAAAATAGAAGGATTTTTTTGTTAAAGATGTAGATTGAAAAATAAGGGAGAAGTAAAAAATAAGAAAAAATAAAAAAGTGCAGATTTAAAAAATAGGGGAAAAATAAAAAAATAGGGAGAACTTTTGTTAAAGGTGTAGATTGCCTAGTGAAAAATAGGGGAGAAGTGAAAAATAAGGGGCAAAGTTTTTTTGTAAAAGGTGCAGACTGAAAAAATAGGGAAAGCAAAAATAGGAGGGTTTGTTAAAGTGTACTTTGCCCATTGAAAATAGGGGGGAAGTAAAAAATAAGAGGGAAGTTTTGATCTAAAACCTTATCAAACCCCCCCTCCTATTTCTCACTGGGTGCAGGCTTCACCCACCCCACAAGGTATAGGGATGGAAGCCACTGAACCGCTGTCCTGATACCATAAGGCAGACAATAGCAGCCTTGGCCCTATCTGTCACCACTTGAGGTTGCTATTGATCACAAATAAAAAAGTCGTGTAAGCCCATTCAGGTGACACAAAAATCATTGGATGACCCTGAAGCGTGTGCGATTGTAACTGTGTCTCTCTCTGTTTTGTTTGCATTTCTATGTGTCAGTCTGCCCACATAGCAGGGCAGAGTGCATAATGACCTTTCAAGGTCATCCAAGGTCAATATTTTTTGTGTCATCTGAACGGGCTTACGTGACTTCCTATTAGTGATCAATAGCAACACTGGCCCTATCTCTCACCATTTCCGAGACACGACCAGTTATCGGCTGAAAACGCACATTTTTCCCACCCCATCATTGTTCAACCCCAAATTTGAAAATGTTCCTCTTGCACTGGATTGCTGAAATTTTGCATCCGAAGAGCCACTACATCGAGCTAATTAATCGTGTACTAAGTTTTCCGGTAACGCCCACCGTTTAGCCACAATACAAATGCTCGACCATAACGCTCAGCCAAAATTAGGCCTACTGTGAATGCGACTCTGCGGCTCGGCTAAAAAATAGCAGATACCGAGTAGCAGATAAGAAGTAACAGTTAATGGCGCAAAAGTAGTCGGTAACAGTTCTGCACACCACTATATAGCAGGGTTTAATCTTTTGTTAGCTCTATTTAGCCTTACAACCGAAAAAGCTATAAGGCACGTCAAAAATAATGTGCATTTGCCTGAAAAGGCCGAAGCCTCGTAACGTTTTAATTTCAATTTTTCGTTTCATCACCTTTCGCTCAACCAAAAACCGGTGTTTCGTTTGCTACTAATAATTTTGCGACAGCAACGTTAATTACGAAAAAAAACATTTACCCATTTAATAAGTTTACACTACGACTAATAGTTAGCGATTGTATGCCAATATATGCCAGCATCTATCAGCACAGTAGTGGATTAATTTAATCTTATTTCGGCTTTCGTCAGTGGCGCCCTCTGGCGAACCGTTGTGCGGGTATACCAGTGCTGCAGGTACGCCGTCCAAGTTAGTTAGCAAAATAGTTTAAGTTAACTGAATGTTTATGCGGCCGAAGCGGGCCGCCAATTAAAGAGGGGGCGCTTTTTGGACGCAAACAATTTTTGTTTATCTGTCCCACTGCTGTAGCATAGCATGGGACAGATTATAAAATCACTTGCGTCTGTCTGTCAGTCTGTCACTCCTACGGCCGCAATTTTGATTCGTATTTTAATGAAATTTTGCACAGTGATTCGGGGCCCGAAAAGTAAGATCGAATTTGTTTGGAATAAAAATCTGATAACTCCTTCCCCTATTATACCCCAAATTTTAAAAAAATGCATCACGGCCTATGGGGACATCAAAGCGGTATAAAACGGTCCCTGAAAAAGATAACTGCGCACTGTTTGTGTCTACCCCCTATTTTCGGGCCCAGGCTATCCGATGGTGTCGTTAAAATTTTCCCCCTGCCCACCCCTGTTGCCATGGCAACGAATTTTGGGACAATAAAAATTGACTATAACTCGGCCCCCGTGAAAATTGTGCTCTGTTTGCACCTACCCTCCTTATACCCAGAGGCTAGGCTATATAGCGTGAAGGGCAAAGGAAGGGACAGATAGGCTACCTCGTTCCACAGAACGTATTTCTAGTTTGTATAAATTACAAATTATAAATTAAATTATAAATTAAATCAATTATAACTCATAATAAATGCACTACAAGAGTTGCTACCAAATGTTTTAGTCGCCTTGCATAGATCTATAGGCCCCTATCTTGACAATTCCTGTCACCGTTGCCACGAACGCTCTTTCTCTCGACTGAAGCCCATATCTTCGATCGACAATGTCACAACAGATACTCGTTGGGCTCTCGTTACTCTCGATCAAAAACGTCATTGCTCAGTATTTGCAGCTGTACTGTCGCGGTTTGCTAGCTAGAGGCAAAATTGATAATGATAACTAACGACAACCAAAGTAAGTAAGGAATGACTGCGTGACACTTCAGTATTTTGTATGGTATTATGTTTGAAAACGACGATTACTGTAGTGTAATTGCGTATTGACTGTATTCAAATTTTATCTTTACTGTTCTAGAAGTTCTGCACAAGCAAACTGGCACTCCATACTCATTGAGTGGTATAATTTGGTGTACAGAACAGAAGGCCTATAGTACGCACTGCAGGGACAGTATAATGTGATGAATTTTATTCACCAAATTAGTGGTAGTACAAGAAAGCCCAGCTGTCGCTAGGGAAGACGCGTTACAGCTTACACAGTTCTTCTGGTTGCAGTATTGACCTGCAAGGTGATCCAAGGTCAATGCTTTTCGTGTAATCTGAAAAGGCATTATGTCACTTTTTATTAGTGAATTATAGTAATCTTGTTTGCATCTCTCAACGTTTCCGAGTTGTCGGCAGTTTTCCGTTGAAAAACACTCGCTTTTCTACCCCCTCTATTTAACTCCCAATTTGAAAATGTTTGTCTTGCACTAAATGCCTGAAATTTTGCACGCCCAATGGCTAATTATTTGTGCAAAAGTTTTCCCCCAAGACCTAAAGCTTAGCTACAATACATCCGTTACAGACGGATGGACAGACAATTGTTGCCACTGGATCTCATCTTTTACTGCTAAAATGCACTTTTTTCCCTCCCTTTCCTTGCCCTCTCCTTTTTCTTCCCTTAGAAGTAGGACCCCTAAAATCCAGTTTTGGAGTTTGGAGAGCGCTGTGAGGTCCACCAGCACATGTCTTGGGTAGAGCCCCAGCCAAAATTTAATTTGGTGCATTTTAGCTGTAAAAGATGAGATCCAGTGGCAACAATTTTGATTATTTTCCCAAGAATAAACTGGCCAAAATGGCAAATTTATTGCAGTTATGCTTGTATTGTCTGAAGAATTGGGTCAAGGGAAGGCCTGGACCCTCTTGTCTCTCTTGTCTACTCCACTGTCTCATAGCACCCTTTACCCCCAAAAAACTGTCCCCTGAGGCTTGACGTGAATGTCTGGATGAAAAATGTCTTGATAGCCTTGTTTTCTAATAAAAACTTAGGAAATATTCATTGACATTGACATTATGTATGTACGTCTTGCCTCTGCTATATCTGTAATGACACTATAGAAAGTTTGGACGTAAAGGCCGAATGAGATGGTAAGACTGTGTAGCCATTTGTTTCATCCCAGAGGCCTGTATTCCCAAAGGCGTCTATCCTCCCTAAGGTCTCGTTTTTCCATGCACATTTGATGGCCGATCAAACTGATCTCCGATCAACTTTGGGACTTGATCGGAGATCATCTCAATGATCGTTTTTCCATCGCCAATTTGCGACGAATTGTCCATCAAATCTCCCATCAATTTGATGGCCGAATATTGGCCGATCAAGTCAGATGATGGACGATTAAACATGGCGATCTGTAGTTCATTGCTTATTCGCATCAGAAACATCACTTCACTTCGCTGGTCAGAATGGCAATTCATGCATTAGCTGTTGCTGCTATTGCTGCTGCTACTACTACTACATCTACTACCAACCGGTAGCTGTTTGGTCCAGATGGGGCGGTGGGTCAGCGTGTCCCATAGATAGAGTGTCTTGTCATATCCCACTGAGAGAAACTGATTCTGACTAGGATGAACACTGAGACCCCAGACCTCATCCCAGTGACCCTACACACAGACAGACAGACAGACAGACATCCACAGATACAAATGACAACACACTGTGGTTTATTCTTTGCATTTTAGTAACGAGGAATATTAATCACATTTTCAATACACCAACAAGATAAACAGACTGGTAATTGATACATATGTATTGCCAATATAGTACTGCTAATCAACTGGGAGCCACTGCTATTCAATTTTGTTTCTTGTTCTAAGTGTTACATTTTGTGATTATTTGTTTTCATCCAGAAGATATTTCTATGGATGGGTTCGATTCCAGATTTTCAAGGCCAAAGTCAAGGGAAGTGATTTTCAAGGCCAAAGCCAAAGCCATTGGTCTTTTAGACCAAGGCCAGAGCAGCAATCTTCAAGTGGTTACTACTTTGACGAGTGACTGTCTGCAGACGGGTAGACCGTCCTGGTATACAAGCAACACCAAGGTCAACTCAGCCTTTCATCCCTCCGGGGTAGGTAAATCAAGTACCAACCTGTCTTTGGGAGTTAAGGCGAGGCACGCTCACCTGCGTCGGGTGGCAGCTAATACTGAGTGATCCCATATGGCAGGTGGCGTTCCATAGCTCTGCAAAAGGTTTGATATTAAGGGCTATTTACAACCTCTACCTTTTTACGTTTACCATTACTATCACTGCAGCTACTACGAGCATACCTCAACAATGGGACTGAAGCCAAGTTCAAAGGATCCTTGCAGTATCATATTGTGAGTTGTCGCTATCACCAGCAAGTTGCCTCTACCCACCGTGATGACACGTACACCGCCTTGCTGCTCCGTGAACTAACAGACAAAACAACTACTACATCAATAACACTACAACAACAACAACAACTACTACTACTACTACTACTACTCTAAGGACACAAACTCCACTATGTTGCTCCATAAACTAAACTCACACAAACAAAACTAAATGCTACTATTATGACTACTGCTACTAATTGCTAGTCTGTAAACTAAACAAGAACAGCCACACACAAACTGCTGCTACCATAAAATGTTCCAGCAAAGCCACCCCTTTTGTTATTTCATAACTTGGTCAAATGAAAACATTACATCTTTCGCAGCGCTGGCTGAAAGGACAATAATTTAAAATACTCAAATAGAATTTGGCTGCCGATAAATGTTCTTTGCTTGTCGCAAAGTAACCACGACATTGTGAACTGCACCATGACAACAAGCTTGCTTAAAAACTGTCGTCCATATCAGCAGAACACTTCCTAGCTGCTGATGGCAAAGAACTCAAGGCTGTCATTTGGAGTCAACGAGGATCCCAATCATGACCAAAAATTTCACTAACACCTTGCCTAAAGCCACGCCACAAAATGCTCCAGAAAACAGCATCACAATCCATACACAATTAGACAGAAAGACAGGTAGAAAAAAAGAGAAAAAGATCAGTGGCGGATTCAGCGGGTGGAGAGGAAAGGGGGAAAAGAGGGGGTTCGGCACCTCCCTCCTCTCGCCATTGACTGGATGCAGTCTGCACGATTTTTTCTAAATGTCTGGAGAGGAGGACAGCCCCCTTCCCAGGCCCCACATCGTACACAAAGACAGAAAAAGACCAGTGGCAGATTGAAGGGTTAATTATTTCTGCACAAAATTTTTAAAAAATTCGGCAGAGGTGGCACAGCCCCCTCCCCGGTCTCCACCCAGTGGCCCAGTGCCCTTCCGCCCGCTCCATCCATTCCAAAAGTCTGGATTCACCACCAAGACAGATAGAGAAACAACAAATATACACGGTGGGCCAAAAAAACCGCACCAGTTTGAGCGTTGATAACTCAGCGATGGTTAGTGGCTGAAAGACGTGTGATACATCAAAAGTTTCAGAACGCTATAAAGAATAAACAACAAAAAATTTGCACAGTGAAGCATTTAAATATTCTTTGCCTAATTTACATAAATATTCGTCACCCCCAAAATTAGGCATCTGCCTGCACTCCCATGTGCCCGAGTTCATTGAACTCAAAAACTCACTGACAAAAAGCCCAGATTTAAATTCTGTGAATAATTCAGTGTGGGGGCATTGCAACACAGCATGGCCACAAAATTTCAGTAACAGACCAGGTAAAACGTGTGTTAATCGAATGCTGGGCTGAGCTGATCCTGAACACATTGACTCCATCGATCGATCAGCTGCCTAAAAGGACTGATGACGATTATGAATGCAAAAGCTGGGCAACTGCCTATGTCGAATTTCATCTAAACTCAACGTATGTGTTAATGATTGTTGATATTTCACCATATGCAGAATGAAAATCAACTTAAATTCATGTGTTACTGCCAATTTAGCATGATTTTAGGGGTGGGGCAGATTTGTGCAAATCAGGCAAAAAATATTTAAATGCTGAGACATGCAAGTTGCACACTTCTTCTGTACACAATTTTGAAACCTTTGGCATATTACGCGCCTTTCCATCAATAAACATCGCTAAGTTATAAAAGCTCAAATGTCCATGGTAAATCCATGTGTTACAGTCAAATTTGGCAGAATTTCAGGGAGGGGGAGGAGTGACAAATATTTATGCAAATTAGGCAAAAAAATATTTAAATGCTTCACTATGCGAATTTTTGACGTATTACACGTCTTTCTACCACTAACCATCGCTGAGTTATCAACGCTCAAACAGGTCCGGTTTTTTTGGCCCACCCTGTACAGAGAAACAGATAAATACACAGACAGACCTAATGGACTCGTCCTGTGGTCTGATAAGTTATACCCCATTTACACGATGAAGCGGGCTCAATGAACTGGTTCAATGTTTGCTCGATGTTTGCTTCGTGTAGGCTATGCTTTATGCATGCTTCATATTTGCTTGATGTTTGCTCAACGTTTGCTTGATGATTGCTTGATCCTGTAAACGGGGTATTAGGTTTCACTCAATCAGACGTCTGTCTCAGACGCAGAGAGACAGACAGCAGAAAGGTAGAATGGCTGAACATGTTACTGATGGAGTAAAAGATGATGACGTCCCGTAGTCTGGTGAGCTAAGTTTCGTCAAAACTGGAAACGACAAAAACGAAATATAGTGATCTAGGCTTAATTTCAGGGCATAGGTTTAGGGATAGGAAAAGGGTTAGGTTTAGGGTTCATGTAGTGGTGTAGTTTTAACTTTTCCACTTTTGTTATTCCTGGTTTTGACAGGGAACCGCCCTTGCAGAGAGCTACACAGAGGGACGAACAGACCTCATGGACACGCCCAGTGGTCTGGTAAGCTAAGTTCCACTCAATCAGACGTCTGTCTTTGCCGCCAGTGAGCACAGTTCCTTCCTTGATGACGCAGATTGAGAAAATGCCACCATCATGAGCTGACGTCACCGCCTGACCAATCTTGTTGCTACCTATAAACATACTACTACGCCGCGTCCGGAAAAGAAAGAGTCTACACTTTTTCCAAAATAACTGCAACAAATTTTTACTTACTTTTACAATTTTTGGCACAGATTATGTCGATGATATGCTTTACTAAAAACATCTAAAACCCATCTTCTAACTTCACTTGTCACTAAGTATTGCTAATGTAATCATGGCGTCATCAAAAAATGCTGTTTTCATGAAAAGATAACGTCTAAATGAGACTCTGCAACGTGAAAACAGAACAAATGATGAAAAAATTGCAGTAAAAAAACTTGATAAATTGTTGGCATGGAAATAAAATGCTCTTTGCCAAAATTTTAAAACCTAGTTTTGCTTTTCGCCATGTTAAGCATCACCGTCGCATGCACTATGGGAACGTCGCTGCCGTTATCAGCGTGCAGCGTCATCTATGCAGCATGCGTTAGCGTTGTGACAGTGACATCATGAATAAAGTTTTTGATTCAAAAGTTGGTTAGCAGCAAGATTTATTACTGCTGTTTACAGTACAAGCAAGTGCCAGCTAACAAGACTATTTTTTTGCATTTTTACATGCGAAAGCAGCTACTGCTTTCAGCGCGTCTTAGCCATCCCAATTCTGTCTGTCCATCCGTCTGTCACATGGGTGGATCAGTCAAAAACGGTCTAAGCTACGATTACCAAATCTTCACCGTCGGCTGCCTGGAAGACTCTAGTTTCAGGAACCGTAAAGCTTTTCCATAAATTCGAAAGGGGTCACCCCAAACTAGGGCGCTAAATGAGAGAGGGGTGGGCAAAATTTGCGATTTTTGGCCAATAGTCGCTGTATCTCAGTAACGGTACGAGATAGGGCCTAGGTTACTAATGCTAATGCTCACGAGATGAGCGGAAGCCTATAGCAGTTCTGGTTCAGTAGTTTAGCTAAAAATTGGGTTGTTCACGCTAAGTTAATATACAAATACCAAATTCTCTATCAGGATCGCATAATGATAGTTCTGTTGCGCCACCTTGTAGACTTGTGTCGCAGCCCGAAATCATCAAAAACATCCATAAAACCCCCTATTTTGGCATTCAAGGTCATCAAATTTGGCGCTAATCGAGAGCCAGTGTACGACTTCCTATTAGCAATTAATAGTAACCTAAACACTATCTCGCACCGTTACTGAGATACAGCGACTTATTGGCTAAAAATCACAAATTCTGCCCACCACCCCTCTCATTTAGCACCCTCACTCGGGGTGACCCCCTTCGAATTTATGGAAAAGCTTTACGGTTCCTGAAACTAGAGTCTCCCAGGCAGCTGATGGTGAAGATTTGGTGATCCTAGCTTGCACCATTTTTGACTGATCCACCTGTGTGACAGATGGACAGACGAACGGACAGGCGGACAGAATTGCGATGGCTAAGACGCGCTGAAAGCAAAAGCTGCTTTCGTGCGTAAAAAGGGAAGGAGATAAAATGCTGGGGAACAAGGCTGGTAGAGGCTGGGGGAGGAGTAATTGTGCCAGCAGTCTTGCGAGAAATAGACGCTCCTGGCTACGGCTACTACCACTATTATTAACATTACTGCTAATGGAGTCTTACACCAAGGCTCACTAAACGTTCAAACCAACGCTCATTAAACACGGTCTTAAATCCAAGGCCCACTCACTATCTTGTGGCTAAAGACACAGATACAAAGAACAACTGACTGAATTGACATTCAATAAATGTGGCCTTCAAACCATCGCCTGTTAAACAGGGTCTTAGAACCAAAGCCCAATAAATGTGCTCTTACAACTAAGGCCCAGTAAACGTTGCCTTCAAACCCAGGCGCTTTAAATGTAACCCATTCAAATAGCTACATATTCAGTTACAAAACTGCACCAGTCACTTAGTTATTAACATGTGAAAATGTGCAAAATATAATCTGACCTTTGGGCCAAACGAAGAGACTGCCATTTGAGTCGCCCGACAAGACATCTCCATTCTCAGTAAATGCAAGACAAGTCACGTACTTAGGTCGATCATGCTTCTACAACAATGACTCCAGGATATTATAACAACTACTACTACTACTACTATGCCTCACTACTAGTACTACCAAGGTTCCTTCAGGTCTTCAGTAACCAAATTCCCTGACTTTTCCAGTCATGGAATGGCAATTTCCCTGACCTTATAGAGAGAATATCCTATCGCACAAATGTCGGAAATGGTACACTATATCATAAGGTAATGAAACAGTATTAAGAGAGTAATATGCAAATAACAGAGGCCCTGATCAGGTGGTCAGGTGGCAAAGCTCCCTGAAGCTAAAACACTTCTAGCATTTGGACGTTAAATGAAAGCTACAAATCTGCCTCCTTTTTATTATTTGGAGATGCAAAAAAATCACAGTTATCTGCAGTCTGCATGATCCAAGATCATTTTCCCTGACTTTTCAATAATAATATTTTCCCCTGACTTTTCCTTGACTATCTCTGACCACGCAAATTCCCTGACTTTTTCCAGTTTTTCCTGACCTGCAGAAACCCTGTACTACTACTAGATACTCCTACAACTGCGGATACTACTACAACAAGTCAACTTGAGCTAATCTCCATATGCTTAAAACCTGAAAGATTAGCAGGTCAGGTGACCATGGACGTGCACTCTTTTTCCGACAGATTTCTAAAAAGTCATTGTCAAACTATCTCTGTGAACATGCACATCAAATATGATGTCTGTAGCTTTAACCATGTTGGAGCTATCGACATTAAACACCCAAACTGGTCTGACTGACCGGGATGTTGCGCACAGACAGAATGACAGACATACGAAAACATTATCTCTGTCGTTTATTATAACCACTCGGCGAAATAATAATAATAATAATCATGAGAATGATGACGACCAGATGTAGTAACTCACATCAAAAAGTCCGAACTTGCGGTTGAGAGATCCGGACTCAAAGGTCCAGAATGAAATCTGAGACTTGCCACACGAGACGATCATGTCTGCTATACATGGATGATATTCCACTGAGACTACTGGGTCACCAGAGCTCTACAGACAAACACACGGACAGACAGACAGATGGAGACATTACATTACAATTTTTTAATGTGGCCTAAGCACAAAAACCTAAAGGTCCACAAATAAAAGTGCAAGTCACGACAAACTATGAATGACTGTCTGGAAAATACAACAGTGTCTCACAAGCGACAATGTCTGGTGGCCTGACGAAGGTCCAAGACACGCGGAAAATGCGGCTGCCAAAGCAGCGGTGCCACACACAATCCACATCACACTTTCAGCAAGCAGAAACGCGTACGACCGCAGCATTTATACAAATTTGACGAACGTGCGAAAAACGTGGCTGCCACATAGCATCGCTACATACACAGGTCAGAGAGACAATAATATCTCAAGCATACAGGGATGATATTCCATGGAGACCACAGGGTCACCAAAGCTCTACACAGACAGACAGACAGACAGACGAACGCAGAAAAACACAGAGACAAACAAAGTGACAGACAAACTGACATACAGAAAGACAATCTTGTCCGCGACACATGGGTGATATTTAGGGCCAACAGTTTTCCATGGAAGATTTTGCCAAATTCCGCGGGCCAGTTTGCAAAAATTCTGCGACTTATCGCGGCAAAATCGTCCGAATTCCACGGCTCACTGCACTGGCCTTCCATTTGTAAGTAAACTGAGCTCTGTCCTGTTGAAAAATTTTAGTTTCTGAAGGGCTGGTTGGCATAGTGACATTGTGCTGAGTTATGCTAGCAATGTACAAAGAAAATTATCTATCTTTTTTATTTTAAAAGTGCAATCTGTTAGGTTGTGCTGCATTTATTTATGATGGTGGGATAGCTATTAGTAGGGCCCATAGTTTGGTTTAATTTTTTGTGATAAAAATACGCCATCAAGTCAAAAATCATACAAATCTCCGACGAATTTTCAACTTCTGCAAAATTCCACGGAAATATCAAATTTTCATGGCAAAAGACAAATTCTGCGGCCTAGCTTGAAATTCCGTGGCCCGCGGAAAACTGCAAGTCCTGGTAATATTCCACCAAGACCATTAAGTCACCAGAGCTCTACATAGACAGACAGACACGAGACGATATCAGATATACGCAGGAAATACTACTAATACTACTACACTGACCTTGACCTCGGTGATGCGTTGACCTCGATCTGTCTTCTGCCAGTCCCACACGGACATGACATGTTCATTCGACTCATCCACTGCCACCAAATATTGACCTCCATCCTACCCCAGATGGACAGACATTGACTAATACAGATACAGACAGACGTAAGCATACAAACAGGCAGACAGACAGATGCACAAAGGCAAAGACAGACACATAGACGAACAGAGAGATCATGGATTGACATATTCTCACATCTACAACTTTTAATTCTGACTTCAGTTAATCCAAAAGCACATCTGTCTCTCATCTCCAATCTAACTTGAAACAAGGAACATAGCAGCCATAGCTAATTTACAACGTGTCTCAAAAAAACATCCCCAACATTTCCAATTGTAACTTCAGCAAAAGTTATCAGATTCTAATAATTTCCGATGTGAATATTCCTGAAACAACTTGCCATCAAACAACCATTCAGTTTCTCACCACACCCAATATCCGCTTCTGCACTACCAAGGGAATGCAGACCAAGTGAAATATGCATTGAAATACGCAAAAACGTAAAAAAACATCCCTGACATTACCAATATTAACTTGAAGAAACATCACCAGATTTTAGTAATTTTGGTCCAAATATTTCTGACACCACTGGCTATTGAATCACTGTTTAAGTTCCCACCTCACCCAACGTCTGCTCCTGCACTACCTGGGGAAAACAGACCAAGCAAATCATGTGCTAAAATGAATGAAAAATGTCAATAAATTGCATCTATCCAGATCTGTGAACCCCAACAGCCAATCGGTTACAAGTTTTGACTGTCATAAAGCAGCGTGTCTACCAGATGACGTTCAGGAATGTTTATAAATTCAAGAAGTGACTGGTAAAGTCTGGATTAATCTGAAGCAAAAATTATCGATACTGTTCCGCTGTCAATGAATGCAGAAAACGTCTTCTTGTCTGTGTTCGCACAATGCACCCATATTTCAAGCAATTTTTAATCAACTGCCATGTTTTGTTAAAACATTTTGAATTAGTACTTATTCAGCTACAAATGGTAAAAATTTCATGCAAATTGCTCATCATTTGATTGAATTATGAAAAAAACAAAAAGGGGTCCTTTTTTATGAAACACCGTGTAGTAGTACAACTAATGCTACTACTACAATAAAAATACATACCAGTTTAGAGAAGCTGAGACAGCAGACAGCTCGTTCAAACAATCCAGTTCCAATTACTTTGAGCGTATTCAGACTTATAGAGTTCCATATCCTCACATGAGCCTAGACAACACACAAACAAACAACTGCTGCTGCTGCTCCTCCTCCTCCTACTACTACTATTGCCATAAAGATTTGAAAGGGTGCACACAGCACTTAAAGGCTTATTTCCACTAAAGCTCTGCATAGCATTGCATTTGAGCTATAACTATTGCACTGACGTTCTTCATGTTGTGATGGAAACAAAAACACTATAGGCATTTCTATGTCGAATGCAACACAATGCAACACACAGCCATAGTGGAAATGCTGCTTAATGGTAATCCACCTCTGAAGCTCTGCATACGGCGCTATATAAATATTAGTATAATAATATACAGTAACTAGAAAGCAGTCAGACACTGCAGACCTCCGACAACGCCATGTTGTTCGCCAGGTGGCAGCACCATATTTGGTTTGGCAGCAGTTTCCCTTATGCCCCATTGAAAGCAATGTTAACAAAAATTTCAAAGATCACTTCCGGATCACCCTCAAAATTGAATCACTTGTAGTTTTTGCCATTCCCGACATTCCAAGAAAATTTCAGAAAGATCGGTCCATAACTTTTTGAGTTATCTTGCTAACACACAGACAAACAGACAGACACACAAACTCAGGCAAAAACATAACCTCCTTGGCGGAGGTAATAATAATAATAAGGCTACTGAGCGCCACCTGCCATATGAGATCACAGTGTTACTTACCACTTGACAGTCGACACAAGTAAACATGTCCTGCCTTAGCCCTAGCCAGACAGACCCATACTCAATTTACCTACCCTGGAGGGATGTAAGGCTGAGCTGACCCACATGAAAATATGCTGCTCTCTGGCAAACACAATGAAGTTGCAGTTTACACCCAATCTGCTAACAGCAAAGAATAGTGAATGGTAAGAATCCACGAATGACTGCATATCTGCACCAAAGCCAAGCAAATTTTCCATCCACAAATTTTCAGCGAAATCTCTTCATAACTTTTTCCGGTAATCCGTCTGAGAAAGGGATAAATATAAAGAGACAGAGGGACCCACAGACCTGATCGCATACAGTCATTTAAGGTAAAAAGTTTATACTGTACAAGGCTGGTAGACACAGTATAGAAAAGCTCATCTCATTGTGATATCCTTGAGCCAGGGAGTACAACTCGAGATTGCATACCAATCTGTTGGGTGGATTAGTGCTCAATACAGACTCCCTGTTACCTCTGCACGTTGTGTTACTCATTTTATCGACCAAGACGAATAAAAGACTGAGTCGACCATGACGGAATTTGAACCTGGGACCTTTCCATCCAAGGTTCAACGCTCTACCAACTGAGCTATCCCACCATCCCAGTCATTTACAGTGTTTATTATCAATGGAACCAGCGCACTGAAATTTTTCACGTCCACTGCGACTTTCGAGACTGAAAAATGGCACATCCATAGCTACTCCTGTCCCAGAGAAACGATAACAGCAATTCTGCTTTTACGATGCCTTTTGAGTTAACAGTTAGACTGGCAGAGAAACAGACACAGATAGAGAAAAAGACAGATAGACAGAGAGATATACAAATGGACAAAGAAATAGACAGACAGAGAGACAATAGCGATAACCGACCTTTCCTTCCAGTTTGTCATGCCCCGCCACCTGACCAGTTGCTATGGTAACTCTGTCCGGATGTACGGCCATACTGTGAACACACACGTACACACGGACAGACGTATAACAACATATCGACAGACGCAGGCAAACTTACAAAATTTGGCGACATGTCCAAGTGACTTACAACAAAATGCTTACGACTTACGACACAAATCATCAGACAAATTATGTGAATTTTTCACTAAACACATGCCATAAGACAATCTAAAAAACATCGGAGCTTTTTGTCTCATGATGAACTCAAGAGTTATGACATATCGTAAGACAAATCTTATGACAATATATGTGAATCAGGCCACAAGGTGTCAGTGATCATAAATTATTAAAAAGATGGGAGAACTCCGCTTCTTTTTCCCTTCTCCTTCGTTTCCATCCCTACCTTTATCCCATCCTTCTCCCTTTGCCTTCATCGCACCTTAGAAATAGGCCAATTAAGCATAACAACCACCTGGGGGAGCGATGAAAGCTCCCCTAGTGGGGTTTGGGAAATCAAATTTGGTGCATTTTGGCCTTGAAAATCTGACATCTGTTGGCAACAATTTTACTAATTTTGCATCTATTCCAGTAGTAGTAGTAACAGTTGCAGTAGTAGTAGTAGCGTGTAGTAGTAGTATACCACTTGATGTCGTCAGTGTGACCCATGTAATGTCGCTGCATTTGTTCCTCTGGGTTGTACAGCACTACTACAGCTGCTATGAAGTAGACAATCTCTCCTGTAGGCAACAGATGGACGTTACATCTTGCATCTCGGCCACGATAGCCATAGCTGATCCATAGATAAGTACTCTGAAACTGGAATTTTCAACCAATTAAGCAATAAATAAACAATATCAATAGATCAGCTAGTCCGTTGGTCAGTAAAATTAAGCTAAGTATGAATCTATACCATGATCCATAAAAAACAAGCCGTTTATTGACCGATTTTCAAAATTTTTTCACTGGCACACTCTGCAGACAATTTGCAATAATGTGATTAAGTTAAAGTTAAAAACGAACTTATAAAGCGCCATAAAACTAAACGTGTGTAAAGATACAGAGGCGCTGGCTACGTTACAGTTAACCACTGTTTTTGAAAGCAACAGTAAACAGATGTGTCTAGTCGTCGACGGAATGCAGGCAAACTGTTTGCTTCAATGACTGAAGTAAGAAGACTGTTCCAGATATATTCTACCACGACAAAAATACGTCTCCACACTACCTTGTAAAATATAAATGTCAGAAAAATCTAACGATAATATCAAACATTTAAATAAATAAAAAAAACACTTCAGACCAACATTGCAGAGAATGATCCATTTGATGCTAGACAGCCTAAACTGGATTAGACCCACACAGTTTAGTGTCGTACAGATAATTCACTGCAATATTGGTATGAAATTTTTTTTGTTCATTTATCAAAATCCTTGTTTGTTATTATCGTTATATATTTATATTTCATTCATACTTTACAAGGTAGTGTAGTGATGCATTTACCATGTGGTGGGATATATATTAATTAGTCAATAACTGGCAAAGATATGGGCAATAGTAAAGTGTCACGTTTTCTACGGACCATCCTGTATATACTCTGTAGTTAAAATGCATCAAGATAAGTATAGCTCTGGGGCGGTATGCATAACATTGTCGTAGATTAGTTTGCACGTAAGGCCAACCACGTCGCGACTAACTACTTCCAAACTAGAAAGTTGCGTTCGACGGCATGCAAAACGCTGTCATAGCGAGCGACTAACTACTACTGACGTAGTTGACGTCGGGTAGTTTGACTCTGGAATTCCCTGGCTAAACGCACTCTGCCTCAACCGGCCTGCAGCTAAAAATAGCTATAGCCTGACTTGTCGTCTGCTGCAGTCTCGGGCGTGCTTGAGCCTAGTTACAGCTCCATGGGCTAAGTAAGAATGTGCGATGCGAATAAATGAAATGTATCGAATGCTAACAGTTTTATTCAGCAACTTTTTGATACTGCAATTAATTTCAATAGTGTAATTGATTTACCAGAAGTCCTTTACGATGCATGACGTGATAGTTTACATTGACAACGACCAACTAAATATTTACGACAGGTCACTGGAGCGACTAGAGTTAGTTCGAACGTAAGCATCTGACTAGTGCTACGACGTTGTTATGCATACCGACTAAGCACTACGTCCGACGTAATTCGATTTTAGTTTGGAAGTAAAGTTACGATGTTGCTATGCATACGGCCCCTGGTGACTTACTTGGCTAGTTGGTAACACCGTTGGTTGCATAAATAAATATTATCAATAACAAGCCCGATTAGTACTTGGACGGGTGACCGTCAGCAGGCAGGTAAACAATCTTGGTACCGTATGTAACCAGCCACCCAGGTCAACTCAGCCTGGCCATCCCTCCGTGGGTAGGTGCAATGAGTACCAGTGAAAGCAGGCACACTGCACAATGCACTAGCCCACGTATCTGTGGTCTCGCAGTGCAACCTGGTGTCTGGCTGAGAACTAAGGAAATGGAGAAAAGTGCTAATCTACGAGCCTTGTGGCTCGAGAACAACTTTGTGTTCTTTAAAACAATCAGATTCAGTTTTTACTAGTGTGATTAGCACAAAAGAAGTTAATCTAGCATTATGCATGATATAAATTCATGTTTTACTTTCCTGCTTACTTACATTTTACTTAATTACAATTACGTTCACATTATGTTACGGCAAAAGGATACATCCATTCGAGCGCCAGTTTTTGTCTTGGCAGCAAAGCGACAGAAGACCCAAGCTGATAGCTGGAGATTAGTGACGTTGGAGCATACAGACTTATCGCACGACCTCTCAGATAGAAACGTAGACAACCATCACCTAACAAACATACACTACTACTACTACTACGAATACTACTATGAATACTACTACAACTAGGGTTGATAAAATGCCCATTTATTTTGACTGGTTAACTGAAACCAAAAAAACTAGTTAACTGGTTAACCGCATGTATTGGTACTGCTTACTTACTGAATAACTTGCCGTGCCTTTGCATCATGCAACGGCCGATGTGATTGTGTTTATTTTTGTACGGTACTGAAAATACTTTAAATGTTATTGCACATTTAATTGTACAAAGAGTCCATTGTTGCTGCTTTTGTGCAAAAATTTAAGTGAAAATTTGCAGCAGCACTATGATTATAAAATTTGTGCACACGAGCTGTTATACGCAGGTCCTGTATTACTACTGCATGGTTAACCGGACTGACAGTTTCCGACTCGGTCCTGCCTTCAGGATGCGTTAACCTGTTAATCGTTAACAACCCTAACTACTACTACTACTACTATTACTACTACTACATTAGCGAGGTCACAGTGTAGTGACTTATTGTGCATCTCTGAGGTTGAACTGCAGACAACAGTCACCCAGCAAACATTTACTACTACACTTGCTGTCATGGCACATTTCATGGCATCACAATTACATCACAACTAGCAAAAAGTGAATTTTGTTTCGATATTCTGAATCAGTATTCCTTCAGCTACAGCTGCTGAAAATTGTGCGTAAATTTGTCGCCACTTGACCGAGTTACGAAAAAAAAACAGAGGGACCTTTTTGTGAAACACTGCATATATACCTGCATTGTAGGTATGATCCTTGTGTACCGGATCCCTCGTACTGCCAGCACAAACACAACAGACAAGAACAAAAAAACTTGATAAGAGGCGAAATCAATCTCGCCATTCCATACAACTCCTTGGTTGCATTTGCCAGGTGGCAGCACCAATTTGAAACTGCATGTTTTGACCGAGTGATTCAGACACCAAAATTTCCTCTTCCCTGGGAGTCAAACCCCCTATCCTGAGTTGCATAAAACCCACTTTTGAAAGCCCAGTCCAGTGATTTTTTTGGTTTTGCAGAGTTTGTTTTTTTGGGAAGGGTTGTTTTAAGTTTTTATACAAAGGCCCGACTTGATGGATTATGTGATTTCTACGGGTTTTCAGTTGGTTGGTGTTTGCTCCCCGCAGCTAAAATATACTAACATTCGCAAGTTTGTACGTTAAAATCTTTCGAAAATTTAGCCATAATAAAATATTTCATTAGTAGTAAAACTAGTAACTAAAATTAGACTAAGTTTGGGGCGGATTCTTTGATGGGTACACGGCAGTTTTTTAGGTGGGTTTACCACAAAATGCCCCGGGTTTTGGGGGTATCTGCCTGGGTGAGTCAACCCTGCTCCCATTTAAAACCATGTGTCGATTGGGCCCCAGAAGTGTGTGTACCTGCCAAATGGCACCTAAATCCGTTAAACTGTTTAAGCAAGGCACACAAATGTGATAGATGACAGATCACACTACAAAGAAATAGGTAGCTAGAGGCAGAATAGTTTGCACTCGAGCTATTTCGTCTAAAACCTGGCAGAGTGCCACAGTCACAACTAATGGTCAATTTACAGTTTTCTTGGTTAACCAATTAGTTAGCTAACAAACAATGGGTTTACTTCTAAACATAGACAGGTTTATTATATCCGCCAAGTGAATGTAGTGAACATTGGAGGAGATTAAAAGATTGGTCGTTCTGTCCGTGTTTCCATTGTTCGTTCACTCCTTCTGTGTACATGCCGACTAATAATAGTAATTACGTCATTGCACCAACAGCAAAAACAGCAATGCAGGCTATTACATTAACCTCCCTCCCCTAAAGCAAAGCGGCTCCTCCTTCTCCCTTCCCTTTCCTTCTTGTATCGTGTAGTTGTAGGTGTTGTTGTATTTGTAGATGTAGTAGTAGTAATAGCAATGTTTAAATCACTTCACTTGGTGGAGATATGCACTCTCATGAGCGCCTTCTAGTCTTTATACGTGTTTCTAAACAGTGCCAGTATGCAATATAACCAGAAAATAAAGCATTGCTGCTTTATACTGTATTTCAGTGAGTGTTATGCTATGCTAATTAGAGGCTAATTTTAGCAATATGCGCTATATAAATTTACATTTTACTTACTTACTTAATTACTAATGCTACATGTTGCTTATCTCAAATTCTCAACTCCCACCCCCTCAAAAAAATTAACTGATCATCTAAAATTATCATTTCTGCGACTTTCCAGAACCTTAAGCTTTAATTTCCAAAACTTTCCAGGATCAAACTCAGTATTCCAGGACTTTCCAGGTCCTGGAAAATCCAAAAGATTTCCAAGACATTCCGGGACACATGGAAATCCTGCTAATATCAAACAGCAAAACCGTCTCATGTTTCTCAGCTGATAAGTGACTTAGCAACAGAGAATGACGAACTGTATTGACAGAGGAACATACAGACAGACAGACGAATGGACAGACGAAAGAAAGAAAGTGAAAATTACTGACCGTGTTGCTGGCGAAGAGAAAGATGATGCAGATTTGTGCACTACCGCATCAGACTGCACACTGGCAGGTCTAGACGAACAGACAGACAGACAGACGAACAGACTGTACAATGGACTAATATCCCGTTTACACGAGGAAGCATACATGAAGCAAAGATGAAGCAAATGTAATCACATGCACAACGTGTGCTCTAAGTTTGCTTCACGTTTGGTTTCATCAGGCCTGCTCGATGAGAGCTTCATGTGTGCTTCATCATGTAAACGGGGTACTAGTGGCAGATCTAGACAGACAGACAGACCAAAAAAGACACATACATAAAGAGACATATGGGGAGATAGACAGGAAAAGAGAAAGCGTGAGTGAGTGAGTGAGTAGGGTTCAATGTCCCGCCCGACACAGTATAGATCATTTCGGGGACGGCCTTTCCTGGAAAAATGCACACACATAATAAAAGCAAGTTTAACCTTTACAATAAACAAACAGAAAGTTTAACCTTTACAGAAAAAACTAGAAATTTGGGGCAAAGCCCAACGTGAGTCCGCCTGGCGCCCTAAGTCCGATTGGAGGAAATTGAAAGGGGGGGGGTAAAGAGGGGGAGAATTTCCCCAGCATCAAAGTCAAGTGGCCCGAACTCAAATGCATTGGTATACGCTGAACCCGCTTTGTCGACTTAAGGTAGGTCAACATTAATGCTTATAACTTTGTTCGTAGTGGACAGAATTTCACAAAATTTGTTTTGTTCAACGCCGAAAGGATCGCTCTCGTCAACGCCATTTAGATTTTGTCGCTATCTTCATCGGCTCCAGAGATATTTGTGCTCAAACTCGAAAGTTGTCGTAAATCGCACCGATTTTTTTAACGTTTTTTGCCCTCCCAAATTTTAAGGGGGGTGATGCCCCCAAAATTTGTACTTGCGTTAACACCCCAACCCAGAGCTGCGTCAAATGCCAAAGTTTCGTCGGGCTACACCCCCTAACTCCGAATTTATAAGCGCTAATTTATTACATTTTAAGCCAATTTTTGACCCCCCTTTGAAAAAAGTTGTAAGGGGGGCCGCCGTCCCCGGTGGGGGGTGCGCTAGTAAGACTTGGTGATTCTCTAGCG
>Ga0056128_1000865_pt1 | contig 30760 bp, 23 predicted proteins | sample WorMetLIZISLAND2_FD_71113 | JGI IMG/M metagenome (GOLD analysis project Ga0056128, IMG submission 71113) | Marine gutless worms symbiont microbial communities from Max Planck institute for Marine Microbiology, Germany - Olavius geniculatus... ...
GCTAGGAGCGGTAAGCTCGTTGTTTGAGTGTTGGCTTAAATTATGTGTCGTAATGTTTGATCGATAGACAGATGTAGCTTGTTTATTCTTATCGCAGATTTAATGCCGTTGCGGTATGATGTGTGCTGTGAACATATGCTTTGATTAATACAACTGTGATATAATGGCTTTGATAAGCCAGTGTATTTTGTAGTATTGTTATTATCCGCCAGTTTTAATGGTAAATTCGACCGTTTTGTGGCAGTGTGTATAATAATTATTCGTACATTTGTCATGCGGATGAGCTGGGGTTCGACAGATCGACTTGGTCGAGCTGGGATCAACTTTGGTTGAGTCGGGATCAACCAGTCGTCGCTGGACACTGTCGCCGACGCCGAGGGAGCGTTGCCGTCTGTTGGTGAACTGACGCTGACCGCGTCTTCGTTGTCCGCCGTATAACTGTTGTCTACCCTGCCGACACTTGCACGTATTTTTCTACTCGTCGCTGTGCGTGAGTTGCTTATCTCGTCTATAGTTTGATTGTATGCTTATTATCCATTGTATGGTAAATTTTGTGTTAATGTGGCCGTAGTCTAAAACATCGGCGTCGTCACTGTGACCGAGAGTCATTTTGTGAGTTTAGTATAGTAGAAATTGCTGCGATAGACAGTTGAAGTATACGTGTACGTGTGGTTTCCTGTATTATTATTTGATGAACTTTTATTTTTTTGTAGTATTATTAAGTACAAAATGATAAACTAAATAATTAAACGTTAATTCTGCTGATTTATTATTATTTGATATTTGTTTGGCGTATCCGTCTGTCTGTCGTCGTATTTTACATATATAAAACTGCGTGTGGCATCTAACTTGTTAAGTTTATTATTTATAGTCTTAGGTCTTTTCTCTTAGGTCGGGCCTAGTTGGGCAAACTCGGTAGTCACTAGCGCCATTTGGTGACACAGTTATTAAGTTTTAAACGTCGTTTTTAGGCCTATTACATAATAATTGTTATCACATTTTTACTAGTTACTAGATTTTAGGCAATCACACATTACAATTTTGTTGCTGTTATCATCACTAGTGTTCGGCTGACGTGGTTGTTTTTGTAGCATTTGTACATAGTTTTGTGAACTTTTTAACTCATACTTACTGTATGTTAGGCCTAAATTGTGCACATGCTTGCGTTTTGTCAAGCTTATGTATTAAACGATTATAATGATGATGATGATGATGATGACGATTGTAGGTAGAACGTTTTTCTTAAAACCAAGATTCTGCAAGTCGTCTTTAACTCTAAAACCCAGTGGGCGAGTTTGGCTAGGTTTGTTGTCAAACTGAGTTTTGAACTTTGAATTAAAAACTGCATTGTATGCCGGGTTATTTGTATTTGCACTAAGCTTAAGGCAGTATTGTGAAGCTAGCTTTTTACGTCTTAGAGCTAATAGATGTTCAGTAGCCTGAACACATAAACTGACTGCTGGAGAAGTTTTGAATGCACCCAAACACAAACGTAAAGCATGATTGTGAATGGGTTCTCAGATCTTAAGGTAAGAAGGTCTAGCTGAACCATACACAATGCAACCATAGTCCAACTTTAATCTTATTAAAGACTTGTAAAAGTGCAGAAGTGTTTGTTGATCTGCTCCCCAAGAAGTGTGAGCAACAACACGTAATAGATTTATAGCTTTGAGACATTTTTGCTTGAGGTAATAAAGGTGAGGTATGAACGACAGGCGCGATCAAAGATTAAACCAAGAAATTTAGTTTTCTCAACGACTGGAATAGGCATACCATTGAAAGACAGCTGTGGATCAAGATGTGGTTTTAGTAGACGACAGAAGTGAATACAAACTGTTTTAAAAGTTGAGAAACGAAATCCGTTAGTATCAACCCAGTACTGAAGACATTGCTGTAGATGTCGTTCTATTATATGTATGTGCTTTGATCTGTAGCTTATTAGGAAATCATTAACATATAGAGAACACTCAACATTACGGCATATAGCCTTTACAATTGAGCTGATCTTTAATGCAAACAGTGTAACTGAAAGGATGTTGCCTTGAGGTACATTCATTTCCTAATCAAACAGAGTAGACAAATGTGTTCCAAGTCGTACTTGGAACTGCCGGTCTTTGAGAAAGTTTCCAATGAGTATGGGTAATCTGCCACGAAGACCTGCATCAAATAGGTCTTTTATGATACCATATTTCTAAGTAGTGCTGTAGGCTTTCTCAAGATCAAAAAATATTGCAACAATGTGCTGTTTATTGACAAGTGCCTCACGAACAAAAGTCTCCAAGCGAACAAGTTGATCAGTTGTGCTGCGTTGTTTCCTAAAACCACTTTAGACTGGTGTGATCAGTTTGAGTTATTTCAAGTACCAGACGAGTCTGGTGTTTATCATACGTTCCATAATCTTGCACAAACAGCTAGTTAAAGCGATAGATCTGTAACTTGTTGGATCAGTTGAATCTTTATCGGGTTTGGTTATTGGTATGACTGTGGCAAGGTGCCACTCAGGTGGGAAGTTACCAGTGGTCCAGATATAGTTTACGGCACCAAACAAAGTATCCATAGCAGAATCTGGAAAATTTTTGAAAATCTGGTAGTGGATTGAATCGGAACCAACAGCAGTATTATGAGATTTTGATATTGCGTTGGTAAGTTCGTCCATGGAAAATGGATTGTTGTAAGTTTTTGTATTGTCGGAAGTGAAGGAACTTGAGTATTTTTCTGCATTTTGTTTGTAAGATTTGAAAGAAGTGCTACAATGATCCGAGATAGAATTGTCAGAGAAAGTCTCACCCATAGTGTTGACTATGTCTAACACATCTGTAGCTTCAGCTCCATTAACGTGGAGATGATTAATTTTCTGAGCAGAGTGTTTACCAGATATTTTACGGATCATAGACCAGACTTTTTTTTAGAAAAGTTTTATTGTTGATTTTTGATACGAAAGATTGCCAAGATTGACTTTTAGTAAATTTTATTATACGCCTTGTTTTGGGTTGTATAATTCTGTAATGCTCTAGATTAAAGCGAGTTGGTTGTCTTTTGACGAGGTTTAGTGCCTTTTTGCGTTCCTTTCTCGCGTTTTTGCATTCGTCGTTGTATAAAACTGTGTTGTTTTTTACAACTCTTAAGTTTGCTTTTAAGCATGGTTTCATCAGCTATGTCTATAAAAATGTTTGTGAACATACCAAGAGCGTTGTCAGTATATAGAATAAATTTGGTACTGAGTTGAAATTTAGCTTTGTTGAAGAAGGTGTTTTAATCTGCTTTAAAGAGCTTCCAGCTGCTATTTGTTTGACAATAAGAAGCTATGTTAGATGTAATCTCTATGGGAAAGTGATTACTTCCACAAAAATTCGGATTAGTTCTCCAAGAAAAATCTAATTATAGAGATGGGTCACATATACTGAGATCTATTGCAGACTGTTTACTAGATGCTGGACTAAAATAACTCATGGAACCGTTATTTATAAGAAATAAATTTTGCTAAAATAAAAAATCCTAAATTATTTTGCTTTTGCTATCATTACTGACACACCCCCAGTTAACATTGTGGGCATTAAAATCTCCCAATAAAATTTTAGACGAAGGTAATTTAAATAACAGTTTTTAAGGTCTTTTGGTTTACCTCAAAGACGAAGGAAAATACAGAGAACATACAGTAATTGTTTTGTGACAGGAGACACGAACAACAACAGCCTGGAAATACGTATTGAGAGTGATAGATTTGTGTGCAAAGCTATTGTTTACCAAAATGGCTACACCGCCATAAACTATAACTTCAGTTACATTTCCAGGACAATGGTAAGCTGAAAAGTTTTTTAACTGGATATTTGTGTTAGTTTTGATCCGTGTCTCTTAAAGACAAACACATGCAAGATTAAAATCAGAAAGTAAAACCTCTAACTTCTCCTTGTTACTTTGCATACTACGCATGTTTCACTTTATTATTGCAGACATTGTGAAAAAAAATGTGACATGTCACACTCGTCCGAATCTGAGGCGGACCTGCCCTTTACGTCCGTTTATGAAGCATTGAATCTGTTAAAAAAGGGCCGACGATCAGCAGATTCGACCCTTGGGGGACGCCTTATTTTAGGCCTTGTTTCCAGAGGCCTGTCATGTGCGCTTGGTTGCCGTTTACGACTGTTTGGACTCTTTCTCGGCGGTCTAAAAGGGCTTCGACTCTCATCGTGTCTGCCGAATTTGGCAGATGTCTGAGAGGGAGCCCGTTGAGAACTTTTGGTCTGAGATAAAGCTGAAGCTAAAGCGTAAACGAGTGTAAGCGCCTCTTGATTGTCTGGCCACGTAAGATTGGTCTGCATGCAGGTGGACCGTGTAGTGGGGCGCTGTTGGCCACCACCTGCTCGAACTACCGCGGCCATTAGTTGAGCTCTAGTACCCGACTCAAGTTTCTGCTCTGTTGTGACAATCCTACGGGCTTTTATGAAAGAGACACCCTTTTTCGTTTTAACAGCCTGTACTTTTTTTCCAAAAGCCCACTTCGGGCACTCCTTACTGGAGGCTGAGTGGGCACCGGTACAATTAGCACACTTTGGTGGGTTCTGGCATCCAGTGGCGTCGTGACCCACTCGACCACAAGAGGAACAGGTGGCGGCGCCTTTACAAGTCCTAAAGTTATGCCCAAATTTCTGGCATCTAAAACATCGGAGCGGGTTAGGTATGTACACTAAGACAGATACGCGGACAAAACCAATTTTGATATATTTAGGAACAGATTAAAGCTGGAAGGTGACTATGAAGGTATTTGTGTGTCTTTTACCCCCAAAGTCGTTTGAAACGGTGATGTTGTAGATGTCTATTACATGTTGATTAGATAGTTTCGAAAGAATTTCGTCCTTGTCGCAATCGACAAGATCGCGGCATCTGATAACTTCTTTACAAGAGTTTAAAGATATGTGGGGAGTGACCAAGACCGGACAAAAGAACTTAAGTGCGTAAGATGTTTCAGACAACGACTCTGGGTTGAGGAAGACGCCTCCAGCAGGAGATCTCCTTTCTGGAGGCGATTAACTGTTTTAAGTTTGCTAGCCGCTACAGCTTTTAAAGCTTTGTCAACGAGAAACGGTGACAGTTTTGAAATCGGTTTGTCTTGGTTCGTGGCTTGAACAATAAACCATCAGATGTGGTCACCTGTCTGTTCACTTGTAGAATTGTTATCGTTATGTCGACTTGAGTTATTAGAAGAGGATGCCATGGTGAGAAAACAAAATTCGGTGCCCTTGCTTTACACCCACCATGGAGTCCCACATATCTCACAAAAGAAAAAAACGGGGTACGCGATCCACAGGGCAGAACCCAGCGTTTCCCCCGCAGCAGATACAAGGGCACTATAGCTCGGGTTACGGGAAGAGCTCGGGGGGGTCATTTATTTCTAAAGAGTCAGTCGCCCCGTCGCTCCCCGACCCGAGCTTGCCTACCGTGTTCGTGCAAGAATGCACGGCGAGCCGATTTGATAGGAAGTGGCTAGCTCCCTACCTCCCGTCTAGACGAAGGTTTGGAACCGAAGCAGTGTGTTACCTTGGTACTCCAGAGCTCAAGTACCAGGCTTTCACCTCCGCCGACACGAGTCGCATTTCACGGCAAACAGGACGCCCTCAGATAAAAAAGAAGATTTTTTTTGGTTTTTCCTTTTTTCGTCTACTAGAGCCTTCTATTAGCCAAACCGGTTAGCTTCATAAACGGGTTTGCAGGCCCTTAAAAACCGGTTTGTTGCCCGCCCCCACGACTATGGAGGTTGGAGGATAAATTTTAGGGGGCTTACAGTTTATTAGCAAAAATTGTAGGCTGTTTGGCGCAAAACTTTTTTATTATAGCGTTGCTATTGTACATTATTTACACCCACTGTCAGCCTAAAACTCAAGCGGTCTCACGGTATTCAGAGCACCCCAGCTGCCGGTGTCGCATTAAATAGTCTCTCCCGTGAAATATCCGCCGAGGGGAGACATAATCACAATGTAACATTCTCTCCCCTCTTATTAAAATCTCGCCGATCCAATTAAAAAATCTCTCCCCCATCAAAATTTCATTAAGTTTGCCTCAGATTCAGTGAGTTTTGCCTCAGATTCAGTGAGTTTCTCGCTGACATTGTGCGCTTTATAAATTAAAATTAAAAAAAAAATAAAAAATTCGCCTGAGTCAGTGTGATAAAATCGCCCCCGTGTAAGAAGTCACTCCATGCAGTCTAATGATACAATTACGCAAGCAGGCAAACAACAACGTTGTATTACAAAGAGTCCTTTCGAGTTACTATACGGCGTCAATGCCAGATTGCCGCCGCAACTTAAAGACGACGGCGGCGAGTACTCTTGGGCCACCGACGACGCAACGGCGAAAGCGAATTCGCGTCGAGCGGAAACAATTGCCGACATCCTACAGCAGAAGCGGAAGAGCGCACAGAAGAACATAACAGTGGCACAGGCGAAGCAAAAAAAACGTTTCGACTTAAAGCACGCGCCCCATACCTTCAGTGTTGGTGAGAGAGTGCTGAAATACAACCGCTGTCGCGACACACGTAAGGGCGATAAACTGGAAAAGAGATGTCAAGGTCCGTACATCATTGTCGAGGTCATGGGCAAGGAGACCTACAGACTGACGACGGCGAACGGGTCGCTCGTGAAGGTGCTCGCCAACTCCCGCGATCTCAAGCATTTCACAAACGACGGGTACGCTTCGCCACGTAAAGCAACAACCGTTGACTTAACGTCTGCGCCGTCGGAACCACCAACTTTACCACCACGCCCGTTGATTCCAGCGCTTAACTTGTTCCAAAGCGACCTACAGCTTGTCCAGTCAGCGCAGCTCAACGACCGTTGCGTCGACGCAGTCAACACTGATTGGCCAGCACCAGGGGCAAACGAGTCAATCAACTGTTTTATCACAGTCTGCGTCTGGGTTTGTTGCTGCGCAGCCCAACTTGGTCATGATCATACACGCGCCCGAGCACTGGGTCACAGTTGCCGACATCGACGTCGCGGTGTGCTACATGGACAGTTTGCGGCCACACCAGCCAATCATTGCCTACGTGATACGACAACTGCTGCAGCTTTTCCCCCATCGCTTTGACGACGAAGGAAAGCTGCGTATGTCGATACTTCCCAGCACGCCGCAGACTCAAGGGGATGACTGTGGCGTTCTTGCAGCTGCCTACGCCACTGAACTAGTAGCAGATGACGGTGTCGCTGGCCTGCAGGCGCCGTTTAATGCTCCAGCAATGCGGCCTCACTTGGAACGGTGCCTGGAGAAGGACGTGACGGCTTCGTTTTCGAAGATGACAAAAAGCGTGCGTGGACTTCGTCGTAAGGTGCTGCCTGTTGCCGTTGATGCGAGTGGCGTGATGGCGCTCAATGAGTAAACCGCTTATTTGTCAAACATGTGCTTGGATTAACGTTCTGCAGTAACGTTCGCTATTTTTTTAAATCAGCAGAGCATTTGGACAGACAATTGCTATTTTGCGTAAAAGAGCATAGAAGATGTATGACTTTATTGTGTTTGCTTTTAAAGAAGTATGACTTGAGATGCGACACGGTATCGGATTTTGTTGTTAATTGCTTTAGTTTATGCTAATGAAAACTAGCACTTGCATGAAAATTAGGCTGTGCTATGACGCTGTAAAGACAAACGGGCTGAAGTGCGCTGTAAGAACTTAAGGAGCGACATTATCACGGGGGAGAATTATTCACTTTAAAAAACGCCATACTTATGTCACAAAAGCCGTTTTCGACAGGGGAGACATTTTAATGGCAGGAGAGGATTTTTAATGTTGTAGGCGAATTTTTTATGAAGGTGGCGACTTTTTAATTAGTATTAATTTGTGTAAAAAAATCTTCCCAGGCAATTTTTTACCAATAAAAATCCGCCGGGGGGGCGAATTTCTACCAATACAAGATAATGTTTATACGAACACAGAGTCTGTCCAATGCCTCTGTAAAATACAGTAGGTTTAATTACTGCAACAAATGAGCAGTTAAGCATGTTTAGTAGTGTTTAGTAGTGTTGGCCGGGCCACATCATATTTTTCTTATGCAAGCCGAGTTATAGCCCATTTTGTCCCAAATTTCGTTGCCATGGCAACGGGGGTCGGTCGGGGAAAAATGCGATTGGCAGCATTCGATGGCCCATCGCCGAAAACCCCCTATTGGCGCAAAAATCTCGCAAAAATTTTTTACGCAAGCCGAGTTATAACACAGAGTCTGTCCAACACAACGAGTTATAACCCATTTTGTCCCAAATTTCGTTGCCATGGCAACGGGCGTCGGTCGGGAAAAAATGCAATTGGCAGCATTTGATGGCCCATTCCCGAAAATTCCCTATAGGCGCAAAAATCTCCCAAAAAAATTTTTACGCAAGCCGAGTTATAGCCAATTTTGTCCCAAATTTCGTTGCCTTGGCAACCAGGGGAGGGGGAAAAAACGGAGAAAGAAAATTGGGAAGGGAAAGGGGAAAAATGGGGAATGGGAAAGGGAATGGGAAGAACAAGAGGAAGGAAAAGGAAAAGGGGAAAGAGAAAAGAAAGGGGGAAGAAAAGGAGGAAAAAAAGTGGAAGAAGGGGAAGGGAAAGGAAAATGGTTGAGGGGAAAGGGGAAGGAAAATGAAAAGGGAAAAGAAAAGGAAAAGGAGAAGGGAAAGAAAAAAGGAAAAAAAGAAAAATAATTTAAAGAGAAAAGGTAAAAGGAAGAAGAAAAAAAGAAGAAGAAAAAGGAGAAAGAAAAGGTAAACAAAAATGGGGAGGGAAAAGGGGAAGAAAAATGGGAAAGGGGAAAGGAAAATGGAGGGGAAGAAAAACGAAAATGGGTAAGGACAAAGGACAAAAAGAAAAAAAAGGGAAAAAAAGAAAACGGAAAAAGAGAAGGGGGAAAACAAGGTAAAAGAAAAAGGGAAAGGGGAAGAAAACGGGGAAGGAGAAGAGGAAGGGAAAGGTGGAAGGAAGATAGGTTGAAAAATGTTGGACGCACGCACGCACGGACACAAAGGTGATTTTATACTCTGTCCAATGCTATGCATAGCAATATTGCTATGCATAGCAATATTGCAATGCTATGCATAGCATTGCATTGGACAGACAAAAATGTCGCCGGGGGCGACTTTTCAGGGTGGCGATACTGTCATAGTACACCAGCGACCCGCTGTATAAGTTATTAGCGGTTCTGTCGACTCGGACGGCCCACCCGGAGTGCACGTCGGACATGCGATCGCGCTGATAGACGTGGTGTGCTGCTTGCACACCAGGTCGACAAATGAACAAGTGCGAGGATGTCGGGTGCAGTGCGTTAAGTGCAATGCCGGTGACGAGAAACCTTATAACTGAATGATAGGATTATACTGTTTGTTCCAGTGGGTATAAAGCACCTTGTCAATCGCTGAAGTTGATAGTATGACGACGATCTTGGACGACTTAACAGACGACGATGAAATATATCGTGCAGATAATGAGCAGCAATGAAACGTTTCTAGTGCAAGCCGTCTACGGATAGGTTCGCAGCTCCAGGTGTCAACTTTCAGCGTCCAACTCACACCCCAGCAGGTTGCTTCCCTGTGAGTGTGACGGTAAATTTATTGCTTATCAGCAGTGATATCTTTTCACGCACTACTCGCAGAGTTAATTGCTAAAGCTGCAACCATGTACCGTATCAATTACCACCTCCCGCGGTCCCATCGCCACTGTTTCTAAGCTACACGGTGGTTTTACACGGGGTAAGTTTAGAAAAAAAATCATTAAAAATTTTTCTTTAAGAATATTGTCGCTATTTTTTTATTGTTCGACATGGAACACATTTGGCTACAATTTCATTAAACCATTTAGCACAATATTATGTAATTGTTGTAGTTGTGTACAAAGTAGCTGTTCAGTGACCTTTTAAACTTTAATAAAACCGCAAATATTATATATAAAAAACTGCAAGCAATTCATTTAATGTTATATAAACGATGATGTAAAACTGTGAAAATCAAAAAGTATAAGCACGAACATTATGCATTAGCTTAGACATTTATATTTGCTGCCAAATAAATTGATTGGTATCGGTTATTTTTTGGCAGCCAACTGCTGAGTGAATAGTTGGGTTTGTTATGAGACCTGTTATTTATCCGACAGCAGGACGAAAAGCCTACCCGTTATTCATCTGGCTGCCGGATAAATATGCTGAGAACGTGTTTTTGCTGAAGTATGACTTATCGTATTGCCACAGAGATACGGCTTTAAACGTGGTAGTAATTGTGCGTGCTTTTTCGTACCATTTAAAACCACTTAAAATGGCTGCCGGATAAATAGCCGAGTTAGCTAAAAGCGGCTATTTATGCGGCAGTCGGCTGTTGGATATATAGCCGGGCTAAATAATAGCGGCTATTTGTTCATTTGTAAGTGTTCTGGAAAACAAAATAGCACATACCACTTGATTTTTCGTCATTTTATGGCTGTGTATCGCTTTTCTAGCCGCCAAAGTAAAAAAAATGAGCAAACATATTTTTAAGATTTTTGCAGCACTTTTTAGACCGAACATATTTTTAAAAGATCACTAAAATTTTTCCCACAATTTTAAGTGGATTTAGAACAAGACAAAAATTGGCCTGGGGTAAAATTATTTCCTCCCTTAATTGCAACATAAGGATTAAAAGTGGCTTACAGACGGGAAAAAATGTGCTTCATTTGGATTTTAAATGTAAGGAGTAATAGCCATAAAACTGATCATTTGTAAAAAAGAACAGTATTTTTGCAATAAAACAGTAAATATAAATGTAACACGTGTTAACGGCAACATTCTAGGACCCGCACATCGAAAACAGTAAAAATCAAAAAAATGATATTATGTAGCATTTGGAAATTCGCGTCTTCATCTCGTTTACTTTTGATAAATCGTCATTATAAAATTAGTTTACATTTTCTAAACTGATAAACTTACAATATATAAAAAAATACCTTTGTGAATATTCTGAAGATTGAAAGCGACGGTGTAAGAATATAAGAATAACCGCAAAACAAACGCTGCAAACAGCAACATTTTTGACAATTTTTGGATTCAGCATTTTATGTTATGTCTACAGGAATGACATCAGAATTTTCAGTTCAGCTTGAGACCTGTATACAACAGCAAAAACAAATAGCCTGCAATCGTCAGCTACAAAACGTAAGCTTATTTGTAGTGTATTTTGTACTATAATGCATATTCGTGTTTTTGGTAAAATAAAATTAAATTTGGGGCCTATTTTTAAAAAAAGTATTTCAAGTGCATTTCCCCAAAGTTAGTAGGCGGTCAAACATAAATAATAAATACTTCAAATTTATATCTTTCGTTAAAAAGGTCGTCAAACGTCGCCATATAAAGCGGTGGTGAGTCAAAAAGACATCGTCTGATACAATGCCATATGTAGGCTGCAGTCGGAGCTCCCCGAAAATACGTTATGTAATGCCTGCTAAAGCCGCTTCGGACAGCGATAAATCCCCGTATTGGAAGCGTGGCGGTCACCTGGCAGGCGACCCAAGCCCCTTGGCCCGTCTTCGGCAGCATAAAATGCGAAGGCAGTGATGACATGACGGCATTTGGCATGAGCGTTTGGAAAGAGCGCATCGGCCGGCATGGCTGAGCCTTCGCCTTAAAGACAAAAAAAGAAAACCACAACAAAGCAGAGACCGGTTGGACGGACAAGCCGGGAACTGAAAACAGCTTTGCCATTATAGCTTAGGTAAGTGAACAACTTACTAAAAGCACCGACTGACAACTACTGGGCTTAGTATACGGCGATGAATAAACAAGCCGAAGTACAGCTTTTTTTTAGCCGAAAGCCTTATCCTGGTGCTGTTTTTGTAAACTGTTGTCTGGCATTGTGTTGAATGTATTTCTATTCGTTTTTGGTCATTCCACAAAGTGCTTTCGTAGGCAACCCTTTGTCTTATTTGGACTCAACGTTTATGACGACGCTGACCGCTAGGTAGATTGTGTCTTTTGCACTCGCCATTTATTGGCGCCTGTGAAATACCGCTACCAGTCTACTAGTCAGGCCTAGAAGTGCTTGTACGTGGTGCCAGACGGAATGCTGTGGTCGTCGTAATATATAGACCTAAGTCTAAGGCACCTAGGGGTAAATTTTTTGACGATATTGCTTACGTCTTAGAGCGCCTGTCCACGTGTGCGTGTTCTTTCATCTTGCTCGGTGACATTAACCTACACTACTACCCACGTCGCCAGTGAAGCTGGGAACATAACGTCGCCAGTGAAGCTGAAGCAGTGAATCAGAGATCAGAGATGAAGCAGAGCGTCGTTTGTACGCCGAAGCCGACGCGAAGCTAAAGTAAAGCTCTAGTAAAGCTGAAGGGAAGTTGAAGAGAAGTTGATCGAAGCGTCAACCGTGGGACTGCTGCCCGTCCTGTCGTCACTGGTTTCAACTCGCACCGTCGACGTTGTGGCCTCACCCTAGTGTTGCTGTCGTCAGGAAGACCTGCCGATTGCCAGACTTTTTGTTTCGTATTGTGAGTTAATTTTTATGTGTGTTACGTGTTTGAATTTTGTCGGGTATTTTAAGTGTTGCAAAATTCGCCTGTTGTCTAATCATAAAAGCGTTTTCTGTATTTAATTGTTTGTCTGTTTGGATGTTAAAAGCCTTAGTTGGTCGATTTCGTTTGTTACTTAAACGGGCAATAATTCTCTTCAACTGCTAAAAGTCGCTGTCGTTGCACAAAATTGTTTGTTTCGTTGGAACTGTAATTTTATAAACTTCAGGGTTGTTGCCATCGCATAAAATTCGTTGTTTTGCTGATTGTCTGTCATTGTATCGAACTAACGTCCTGTCATTGATACAGGCCCGTTGCGTGTGAACGTATATGTGGACATTGTGTGTATATATATATATATATATATATATATTTGTTTTCTCTGACCCCTGTGTTATTTTCTGATAACAATTCAAACTTGTTTTATTATTATTAAATATAAAAGTTAAACTAAATAATTAAATTTTCCCGTCCTGCTTTATTATTAATGTCTGCGTTTTTTATTGATACAATTGTATGCTCGTCTGTCTTTTGTCGTTTTTATTTGTTAATATAAAAACTGTGAACTTTGCTTACTAGTTTTTACCTTTAGTTTTTTTGGCTAAGTTACGATAGGGTTGAGAAACCCAATAGGTAGATAGATTGTGGTAAATTACGAGCTCGCAGTGTCGCGACTGCAGCGTCGTGACATTTTGGCGACCCCGACGAGACCCCATTTGTTGTTTTTTTTGGTGGTAGCAACAGAATAGCGTTGTTATTCGCTTTGGTGGTGCACGGCGAGATTTCGTTCTATTGAGGTTTGTTGGTGTTTGACTCGCCAAACAGCGAGCAGAGTCACTTAGTCACTTTGACTTTGACGTGATCTTCAGTTATTTTCGCAATTGTCGATTGCAATAACGTGTGCGTACGTTGTGCGTTACTACAAATAATTAAAACCAACTTATTTTTTCTTAATAGGTCGCATACATATGAAATTGATTTGTTGTTTAACTTAAGTTTTTTTAGAAGTTTGGACAGCGTTTGCATTTATAATTCTCGTGTAATAGTCAACTGTTGTCTTTAAAATTTTTTATTGTATTGTAGTTTATAATTATGTTAGTCGATTACATTGTTTATACTTGGCGTAATCGAAATTGAGTTACAGGGCCGTAAACCTTATTGTTTATATTGTGTATTAGTAAAGAAAATTACACTAAGACTTTAACTTCGCTGGGGTTTCTAATTAATGATACTTTATAATTTGTATAAAATTTATTTTTTTTAAATTGAAATTCAAATTTAAATTAATTATTTTGTCGGTAATTTTTTGAAAATAATTTTATTATTTTATAATACTTTAACTCTTAAGTTTGCTTGTTCACACATTAAATTAACAATTAACTCGAGCCTCCTACATTTTTAATACCTACCGTTTGTTCTCGGTTCAGTTAGACTATCCACTTGCACTTTTGTTACCTACTGTTGCTTTGCGTTTGCGTTTCACTTAACACTGATTATCGTTCTAATACTTGTTAACAAAGTCGTTTTTACTTCAATAAATTATACCGTAGTTTAATTCATATAGCCTTGTACTATATAACTTTGTCCAATCAAGTACCATTTTGGTGATATCCCAACCCATGAATTGATGTTAGTTGTTAGTTACAGTTGAGCATAACATTAAACTACCGTACTCAGTCCGACGTGTTGCCCACCTCGGTTCAGCAGTTGAAGGAAGTCGGTGCGTCCATGGGCCTTAAAGATGCTGACTAAGGCAATTTCATTCGCAGACAACAGAAGACAGAACGTAAAAAAAACAAAAAAAGATAAAAACAAAAGAAGAAAAGGAGCGAGAAGCGGCTAAAAAAAGAAAGAAAACGTTCATGCAGAGAAAAGAAAAGAAAAAAAAGTTGTTCCAAGCTAAAGTAGAGGCAAAAAATAAACAAAGGCAACGTAAATTTCAGAAAGCGAAACCGGCTTTTGAGCAAGAACTTGAAGAGGCTAAGTATACTTCGCAACAACGTCAGGAGGAGAAACGCAAAAGACAGAAGCGAATTGGAAAAGATTGAGAGACAAATGCAATCTCGTAAGAGTTGATATGTGATCATACCACAATAAGTTCAATTTAATGTGTCTCACTGAAAGACTGCAGACGAAGCTGCTGACTTTGTCCAGATGCAGGAGAAAGCCGCGCAGATTGTTGATGTTAGCCGAGTCAATACAGGTGACACTGACTAGGCCGAGGCAGTGGTAAAATGCCGAAGAGGCCGTATTTTAATGAAAAAAGGACTCCGTAGACAGTTTATGGGTCGATTCGAAAGGTTTGCTACATGCCAGCGGTGTAATCGAGTAGATTGGGCTTTGTACCTTTTGACTTTATTTAAAGGTCGTGCCATAAATGTGTACTCCATGTTACCAGCAAATCAAATTAATAGCTACGATTAATTGAAGACCGCTCTCCTTAAACGATACCAACTGTCAGCTGATGGCTTCAAGAAACGGTTTTGTTCAGCGAAACCGGAAGCAGGAAAGACTCCAACGCAATTTCTGACCCGGATCAACAATTATCTCCAACGATAGATTGAGTTAGCGAAAGCTAAAAAAACTTTTGATGAGCTAAGAACATTGGTGGTTTAATCCTCGGATGCCTAAGGGAGGGGTTGATACAACCCCCTTATCGGTTTTTGGGGAATAATTTTTTCTGGTAACTTAGTGCAACCAATCACTTTTGGCTATCTGTTTCTACAGATAAACAACGTTTTTCGACATATTACTTTCTATGATAGTTCTACAGAGTCTGGTTTGATCAGTTCCAGAATCTAGTGACCCAATGCCGCTGAATAAAAATGTGCTGGATCAAAGAAGGCGAAATACAACAAGGCCTGCAAAGTGAAGCAAATATGCAGCAAATGTCAAAAAAATGGCTGCATGAAACACTTTGTGAAAGACGTTATTTGCACGCTTTGCTTGGGAAGTGCTGAGCCTGACAGCGACTAGTACTGACTTGGCCTACATTCTATTTAGAACATAACCTGTTTTGGAATGTGAACATGTCTTATGCGATTAGGCATAGCCTTTTATTTTTATGATTGTTGTGCATAAGATATGTTCTGCTGGCACGTGAAAAGATTTGTTGTCTATGTTACCCCCTTAGATATCTGTGGGATAATATCCAAGTTTACATGTATTGAACCACTGGCATTGCTTTTTGCGGTATTCGATATATAAAAATGCATAACTCCCCACAGGGACAACATATTAAGGTGATTTTAACGGATTTAAATTCCCTCACGGTGCCCTATTTAAGGTATATTACAGTTAACGATGCCTGCGACAGAAACAAAAAAAACACGAGGGATGTTGATGCAACCCCCTCCTTAGGTGCTTACGTCACCCGATTTAGCTTAGGCATCGTAGGGTTAAAAACAGTATTTCAAAAAATGTCCAGAAGAAATGGCCATGCACTTGAAGAACAGAAAACCAAAGTCCATTTAGAAACTTGGAGAGAAAGCTGAGAATTACGTGAAAGCTTATGCCATTGAAGTTGTCTTCGGTATCGATCCGAAACTTTCAGACATTCAAAGTTTGCAATTTGAGATGCGGCGGTGTCACGACTGCAATGGATTTGGACATTTGCAACGTCAGTGTTTTAAACCATTATCACCTAAAAGATTTATAAATAATTCGAATAATGTCACTGCGCAGCAGTCACTACCCAGACAATATGGACAGGCTCCACAACAGTTTAGACCACCAAGACCGGCTCCACAGCAACCGAGAATGGGTCTGAAGTGTTTCATATGTGATCGACCTAAACACTACGCTAAAGACCGTATGGTCAGGCCAAAGACTGCCGCTCTGATTCGTGGCCTATCGGAACAAGAGGGAAAGTTTGAAAATCAGTCCGGTAAGTTCAAACAAGAATTTGATAAATATTCAAACAAATACTCGAAAAAAAGTTGGAGGAGAAACAGAAGAGATCATGGTGAAAGTTGCAGCATGTCAGCCGATGACAAGTAAACCAGCCGCTAAACATAGAATGCCACCCGTGTCATGTCGGCAACATTATATGGTCAATTGCCCGCAGTGTCTCAATATACCTGCACCAGCACACCAGTGTCAGGCTCTAATAGCCATTTGCCAGAAATGTGGTCAGAATCACTCAGTTATCGCTGATGCATATCAATTCCAAGATAAGTTGAAGCGAACGCCAGTTACGGAGGGTACGATCGAAGGTAAAACAGCGAGCGTACTCAGGGACACCGGCTGCTCTACGGTGGTAGTCCGTCGTTCGCTCGTCTCTGATGACAAGTTAACTGACCAAGAGAAGACGTGCATTCTAATTGATAAAACATTTCGTAAAACTTCAGTTGCAGAGGTTCATATTGAGACTTTTTACTTTTCGGGAAAAGTTACTACATTGTGTATAAAAAACCGATTTACAATTTGATACTTGGGAACATTTAAATTGCCATAGACTTACAGGCTGTTTAGCAAATAACACATGCAGTTCAAACCCATAGTCAATACAAAGCTCACACTTCCAGGGGATGACACCGTTGATCATTCCACTAATTGACTTATACTCGGAAGATGTCGTAAGCTACAGAAAGAAAACGAAAGTTTTTGTCGAGCTTTAAAGTCTGTCCGACAGAAAACAGACCCACAGTACAAACTAAGCAATAAATTCCAATACCGGATTAAGACAAACCGTCGAGGCCAGAGCAAGATACAGCTAGCTCTACCAGCTAAACTTCGTCAGCGGGTTATGACGCTTGCTCACGCTGGGGTTATGAGTGGGCATCAAGGTAGTCATCAAACGCATGAGCGAGTCGTTGCAAGTTTCTGATGGCCAGGTATGTCCGGGGACATCACACGGTTCTGTTACTCGTGTGACGTATGTTAAAAAATTATCAGCAAAGGTCGTGTTTCTAAAGTGCCTTTGGGTAAGATGCCGGTGATCGATACCTCGTTCAAACAGGTTGCGATAGATTTGATGGGTGAAATGTTTTCAGTCTCCAGTCGAGAACACCGCTACATATTGTCAGTCGTAGACTATGCTACAAAATATCCCGAGGCAGTTGAACTAAAGAGTATTTCCACAGTCGCAGTTCCTGAAGCTCTCGTGAGTATTTTTTTCCGAGCTTGGATCCCAGAAAAAAATATTATCAGACTAGAAAACTTAGTTCACCAGCGAAGGAAGTGGGTCGCCTGTTATTACTGAAACAACTAACAACAACTCGATCACCCACAGTGTAATGGACTGGTTAAATGATTCAACGGCACTTTTAAGACCATGCTCAAACCGATGTGCGAGGATAAGCCCAACGACTAGTATCGATATCTCGTCCAAATTTATTGCAAAATCTGAAGAGATCCGAAGTGTACTTCGTCCGTAAAGTAACTCAAACGGTACAAATCCTAGACTCTTCTGTGAAGCTTCTCGGTAAGCGAAGATGAGAGCATCGTGATATCGATCGGGAAGTTCGCTCAACATATCAGTACGTCGTTGATCTTAGAAACAAGCTTTAGGAAACATGGGATCTGGCTTACGACGATTTTTGACAAAGCAGGTGTGTCAAAAGCGCCAGTTGGATTATTGGACTAAGGAGAAAGCCTTTGCACCTGACGAGCAGGTACTCATCCTTTTCCAATCAGCGACAACAAACTGCTCATGCAGTGGAAGGAACCATTCAAAGTTTTGGAGCAAGTAAAAAGTAATAATTACCGAATTCAGTTGGCCAATCGTAAAAAGATACTCCGTACGAACTTGCTAAAACGGTACATACCAGCAGTCACAAAGGAAAACGAAACTTTAAGTAAACTGGATGGGCAAACAATTGCGGCTGCCATCCTGGAACCAGAAGCAGAGTTTCATAACCAAGGTCCCGAACACGAGACATATGACCACCAGTCCAGTCCCGAACACGAGACATATGACCACCAGTCCAGGACGCCGAAATGCTTTGTGTATTGGTCGTCGCCCGGTGTTTGTTCGTTTACATGGGGATAGAGCGTAATACGACATCATTAATGTTGCTATTCGCGACTGTAACAACGTTGCTGCTGATCGTCTTAGACGGAATCCGCTAGAGAAATAATCTAAAGGCCTTCTTCAACCGTGATATCAACGAAAAACCATGCTTTTGTTTAAAAGGGGCCATTGTCACGGTGGAGTTGTATTTTAAAATACCCTTGCCGCTGCAGTGTTAGTTAAGCGAGTTGCTTTAAGTATTCTGAGTTATTTTTTTTACGCGGTAGGCCTATTATTGTGTTTTGTATATCTGCGTATCTGTTTTGTGTTTATGCGTGCCCGTGTATTCTTGTCTCTAGATTTGTTTCTGTACATCCTGTATGGGTGCGTGTTGCACCTGATCTGTGTCGTTCGATTCGCTGTGGCCAATAGTTATTAAGTTTTCGGTAAGCGCGATAAACATGACCGCTGCATAATAGCTGACCTGGACGTGACAGTCAGTTGACGTATTGTACTTGTTGAAGTTAGAGCTCCATTGTGTTTGCACGTACGGCCAGCGTGGTCCATGACGGCCCAGCCGTGACCACACGGCTGGGCCGTCATGGAAAACGAACGAAACGAGCTTGGTGCCGATCGGGAGACGATGGGCTCCGATCGAGACGTGTTGTTAAGAGCCAGCGTTGGTCCGTGTGTGGCCCCAGCTAGGATGTTTACTCGTTGGTTGTCGGACAACGAGTCGTTGACGATGTCAAGACGTCTGTCTTAATCACGTAGCCGCCGGAAAACGGTGCGTCTTGTATTATAATACATTTTGTAATATGTATTATTTCTATTGTGTTGCATGCGAGAGTTGAACTTTATAAGTCACGCGTAACGTTTTTCTGTCAGTAAATTGGCTTATCTGCTTGTATGTTCAGTTTTGCTGTGTTTTCTGGCTGCGGTCGCTTGCGTCTGTAACAGAATTTTATGTGTTTTTGTGTCGTCAAAATAAGTTATTGTCATGTGCTCATTTGTTTAGGCAGTCAAGCTGGGAGTGTAACGTCGCCAGTCAAGCTGGGAGCGTAACATCGCCAGTGAAGCTGAAGCAGTAAATCGGAGATCAGTGACGGAGCACAGCGTCTTCTGTACGACGAGGCCGACGCGAAGCTGAAGTGAAGCTCTAGAGTAGCTAAAGGGAAGGTGAAGCGAAGTTGATCGGAAAGTCGACCGTGAGACTGCTGACCGTCCTGTCATCGCTGGTTTCAACTCGCACCGTTAACGCTGTGGACTCACCCTAGTGTTGCTGTCGTCAAAAAACCTGCCGATTGCCAGACTTTTTTTGCGTATAATAAATTAGTTTTTATGTGAATTACGTGTCTGAATTTTGCCGGGTATTTTCAGTGTTGCAAAATTCGCCTGTTGCCTGATCATATGAGCGTTTTCTGTATCTAATTGTGTGTCTGTTTGGATGTTAGAAGCCCTGGTTGGTCAATTTCGTTTGTTTTTTAAACGAACAATAATTCTCTCAAACTGCTAAAAGTCGCTATCGTTGCACAAAGTTGTCTGTTTCGTTGAAACTGTAATTTTATGAACTTTATGGCTGTTGCCATCGCATAAATTGTTGTTTTGCTAACTGAATGTCACTGTACTCGAACTTTTGTTCTGTCGTTGATAGAGGCCCGTTGCGTGTGAACTTATATGTGGACATCGTATATATTTGTTTTCTGTGACCACTGTATTATTTTCTGATAATATTTTAAATTTTTTTATAATTATTAAATATAAAAGTTAAACTAATTAGATTTTTCGGTTTTGCTTTATTATTAATGTTTGCGTTTTTTATTGATATTAATTGTATGCGTTCAGTTTTCCTTGCTAAGTTACGATAGGGTTAATAAGCCCGATAGGTAGGTAGATTGCGGTAAATTACGAGCTCGCAGTGTTGCGACTGCAGCGTCGTGACATTTTGGCGACCCCGACGAGACTCCATTTGTAGTTTTTTTTCTTTTTACGCGCGAAAGAAACTGCTGTTTTTAGCGCGTTTTAGCCATCGCAATTCTGTTTGTCTGTCTGTTTGTCCGTCTGTCCGTCTGTCTGTCACACGAGTAAATCAGTCAAAAACGGTGCAAGATAAGATCACCAAGTCTTTACCATCGGCTGCCTGAAAGACTTTAGTTTTAGAAAACGTAAAGCTTTTCCAAAAAAGCGAATGGGGTTACTTTGAACGAAGGCGCTAAATGAGAGAAGGTAAGTAGAATTTGCGATTTTTGGCCAATAAGTCGCTGTATGTCAGTAACGGTGCAAGATAGGGCCTAGGTTACTATTAATAACTAATAGAAAGTTGTACACTGGCTTTCGATTGGCGCCGAACTCAATGACCTTGAATGACCTGAAACGCCAAAATATGAGTTTTATGGATTTTTTGGCAATTTCAAGCTGCGACCCAAGTTTATATCATGCACAAGGTGGCGCCACGCTACTATAGGTTTATTTATTTTACCTATATGTTTTATGTTGGATTAGGTGTAAGGTATTTTAAAGAACTATTTTATTTTATGTTTTTTTTTTATTTTATGTTACTTTCGTGTTTGTGTCTTTAAATGATCCAGCCAGCTTCGTTCATCTAGTTTTCTGCCGTTACCTACGAGTTTAATTATAGTTTTAATCTAACTAATTTTAAGAAAATTTAAAGCTATTTCTCTCCTGCTTTAGTGTTGATCTAGTAGCTCATTTATCTTCGTTCTCCCTGGCAGTTTCACCAGTCCGTCATCTGTCTATCACTCTACCTGACGTTACTGTGGTTTTTTGTATTTAAATCTAACTTTTTCTATTTTAATTTGTTTTCTGTTTGAAGCTATTTGTTGTCTGTTTTTACTCTGAGACGACCTAAAACCGGGCGGCCTTCTACTAAGTCGTCCCAGAATTTCTATAACTATGAAGTGAGAACAAAGATGTTTCTGAAACTTTCAATCCATCGTATTCAATTTCTCCAGAAAACAATCAAATTCAAATCAAAAGTATGTACGTTTAACCTACCACTAACATAAGAACTGTGTCGACGGCGCGCAAGCCGATCGATCTACTACAATCACAATCGCTACTGTCGACAACCGTCGACTGCAGCTGTTGCTACGACCACGCTCGCGACTACGTTATGCTTGCGACTAACTAGCTGACTGCTGATTGCTGACTAACTGCTGAAAGTAGGTCACCACAGTTCTTTTACACCGTCGCTCAGCGGCTTTTAAGTTTATTGCTATTTGTTTTCGAGGTGCAGCTCAAGGCTCGCTGCCTACACTTTCTTTTCTTCTTTTTTAAAAATTTTTAGTGTAAGTCAAAAAATTTTTAAAGTCCAAATATAAAATAAGTTTTCTAATATTTAAAATTGGCCAAAAATAAATATCTATGACTGAGCGGTAATGTACACAATGAAATACAATGAACAAACAATCTAATTAATAGCAACATTAAACAACATCAATGTTAATTAACATTAAACTGATTAATGTTAATATTAAGTTAATATATTGTCCAATAAACATATAAGCTTGATATATAAGTAATATGTCTGTACATATTAAGTGAGCTAGTGTTGTGACAGTCTTCGCCAGATGGCGCTATACAGTTCTTGATACATTATATGTGTACGGGCTAGTGTCAGCTATGATGTCAAATTAAATTCCAATTAGATAGCATTAATTACTAATTAGTCACAAAGCAATAACATATCAGATAATATGTCATAACAGATACAACATTCCGATAATAAATGCTGAACGACAATTAAGTAATACACTCAATGCTGTAAAGCTTTACAATATCGAATTCATCGAATTCGAAACGAATTTATCAAACAATAGTTCACAAACGATATTGACAAGGTTTCAAGCAAACAGTATTTTAATAGCGTCAGGCAATAAGTGCGTCTAAAAACGGCAACAAAAACAGAGCACTGTAATATACAATATGTTTACAGTTTACAGATAAGTTTCTTTTTTTGTTTATAAATATTGGACCTATTATTGTATAGAACTGTTTCGGTGTTTATTGATTTTTAAGAAAAATAACAAAAAAATTGGTTTGAAAATTCGAGTTTAAAAATTCGAGTCTGAAATTCATTTGCTTCTTTAACTGAAATACTTTTTATTTAAATTTTTTTTAACTTATATTTTGTTGGTATTTCTAATATCTTTACGTGACCTCGAACCGTTTTGGATTTATAATGTCAGACCAAAAGGTTGTCGTTATTAAGATCAAACGTTCACCGTGAACTTAAAACAATATAATGACTGATTTTCACGTTTGGAAAACCGCAAAGCTGTATACATGTGTATACGCGAACGTGGGCTTAGTTCGATTAATTAATAACATATCATGTGATATTAATACATTATACGTACATAGCGATGTACTCAATATAATATAGAGTATCTTTAGCGTATGTGCAATACAGATGTACACAATAAAGAACAGTGATTAATTAGAGTACTGTTAGATTAATATCCGTCGTTAATGGCGACATTCATTATTTAAATTATGTGATGAGTTTCTATGCGTCACGTTCAGACGCAATTGACTGATGATGGATATTATTTTAGAACGAGTGTGAAAATAATATTTAAGTTTAACGTTGAGACGATGGTATGAATTGTGAATAATCTGCAAATAAAATGCACGCATTGTTGTGCAAGCATGTAATTGGATTATCAATGCCAAACGCGACACGACACGTGCAAACGCAGCTAGTGGATAAAATGTGGTCTATGCATTGGCGATCCAGGAATGTTGTCCGTTTACTGTTTTATTTGCCGTTTTATTTTAAATTATTAGTTTTAAGCCGCTGTCAGGTACAAGCGATGTAAGGTTATATGATTATTTTATTTTCGGCTGATAGACTTGCGACTCTTGACCGAGTACGCAAGGTCTGTATACTTCAGCCTGCCATTAGTGGTAAACACGACGCCTGGCGTCTGTTCGCCAGTGTGTATTTGTGAATGGAGCGCACGCGCTCAGGCTGGAAGGCTACGTGCTAATAGCACGGGCCCATGTGTTCTCATAGCGTGCCAGTCGCGCCGCCTAGTGCCTAGCCATTCATGCTCGGCCATTCATTATTTGCCTCATCTCCTCTCCCGTGCATCGCAAATACCGGGCATGCGGCTAATGTACCTAATCGAGTATGCTAAAACTTTATTATAACGGCAACTTTCTAGATCGTCAAATACATTGTTATTAAAATTTTATAGTTACTAGTTTCCTCGTGTCGTATTGCGCTCAGCACCAATAATCAAGATATACATGCTAGATAAAACGATTTCTTCGTCAGATTCCGAATACATGCATGTGACCTTAATATACGCCAGGTGGCGCAAGTAATTAAAAAAATATATCGTGACTAGGGCACGATAGCATTTACGAAAATAATGTTATGTAAATATTACGTGGAGATTCTACCTCAAGTTTAATCAAGGTACAACGTAACCGAGATGTATCGAACGTACACTCTCAATACAGACCACTTGGACGCTTGTTGTACATCAAACTGAGCATGATAACGTGTATAAATTAAGATATACCCGTAATGGATTTGCTTAACAAACAATCTTGCACGTCAAAGCGCAACGTTGTACAAACATATAGTAATCGTTTCTACGTGAATATACGATCGTGAGTACACGAATACAATGAAGAAACAAAACAATATAAGTAGTGGCACATTCGATTTGTCTAATGTACCGTTGTCTACGGCACAAAAAACAGTTTGGACATCGTGTAAATTCGTTAATTCGTTAAGTATCCCTTCTAGGACATATGGGCGTGCGGTCTACCCACGCTGTCGGGCGAATGCGCATGACTACCTCGGGTAATCATTATATATCGCTGTAAGGTGTTAAGGGGATGGGATTGTGTTTTTACGGTTGCGTACCCATGTCAGTTTACAGTCGGGAATAAAACTTAACGGTGGCCGCTAAGATGAGGACAACAGACATTTATTGTCCGCGGTTCAGGGATATTTACTATGAACGAATGTTAAATTAAATTAGAGAATAGTTAATTTTGTTAATATGGTTTAATAGGTGAATACAAAATTGCTGCTATGCGCTGAACGCTTAACGCGTGAACGCGTGGCCTAAACATCTAAAACAGCCTATTGCGAGATGGCGACTAATGAAGGGTACGTCTCTCTTATGGACCCACAAGCAAAGGAAGAAAGTGATGATCTGGACTACTGCTGTAGTTTCATTATACGTTTTGAAATTTTATAATTATAAGGTTAATTATTTAGTAAATATTTAAGTCTTATTTTACTTATACACGCGTGGGCAGAATTGCAGCAACGCGTTTGTGGCTGGCCGTTGGGCCATCATCGCGTTCGTTACTATCATTTCCATTCTTTTAATTAAACTTAGTTTTTAATTAGATTGCGTAAAACAGTAAGTATATTTAACGCGAGCAGCACTGCAGCGGCGCGAGCGAAAGTTCAGTTGTGATTTGACCATTTCAAGAGACGCCATACTTAACAGTCTGATTGTCGATGTTTTTATAGCTTCGACTACATGGAAATGGACTACTTTACTTGCGTTGGACTTTATAAATAGCCAAATTTTGTCATCTTTCAGCTGGGTTTACCTTAGCGCGATAAATTGTAACGAAGGTTAAAAACCCTGTTTTTATAAAAAATATACGTTACGTTAATTTATTTATTTCGCTTCTGCCTCTGCTGACCTCCGCTCCAACCCCCAAATGTGCTCATAAGCCGTCGGGCAGGGCGTCACGCAGAAAGGACTTCACCATTAAGGGCCCGTCAGCGCTGGGGCACGCTCCCCAATAGTGAAGGTGCAATGTCCCGTCACGGGGCAACCCCTCACCTAGGGCGCCTCAGACGGACAATAGCGTCTCGCGAACCGAGGTCTTTCACCACGGCCGGCGAGATGCAATAGGAGGAAGAAATTAATTAATATAATATTTAATAGTTTATATATATATATATATATATATATATATTATTTTATTCTACTCTGATTTACTTTAAATTCTGTTTTAACATTTAAAGCTGGTATACTGCTAATTTACTCAGTACTTGACCGAGTCAGACAGTTTCTGCCTGTGAGCAATGTGCTACCTGCACGTATTAGTGAAGTAGCAGAATGCCTAGGATACCTAATGGCCTGGAAACAGACCACGTTCGACAGAACACGTACAGAATGACTAAAATTTTTCCCCTGCTAATGAAGGATTTACTAGGAAGATGGCTAACAAAAATCATCATTAAAGTGCCACGGAAATGGCGCGCGTCCGGCCTGAAGATAGATTACATCCAACAGATCACGTATGCGTCCGGCCTAGAGGCCAAACACGTATAAAAGGACCTACATGTACTAAAACTTTCTCCCCCTTACGGTTATTCACTAACCCATGACGTAGTCTCGCTCGTAGCGAGGCCACGTCGCATTAAGGAATATGTTGTAAAAAAGCAATCTAGGACCTTGACTGCCCTCCGCACGTCAAGATCCTAGCTTAGGGTAACTAAAAGAAAATAAAAATTTTTTTAATATTAATAAATAAAAAGTAACATAAAGTAATAATCATTAGCCAATCGGTTTGCTGTGTGAGCAGACATGTCAAATTAAACAACACAGGGAATTTCTTGGCAGCCAAAAGGTAAGATTATGGACCAAGCAACGTATATAAGGAAAGATTAGATGGGCGTTGTAGAAAAGTTAGTAAGAACGAACCTTGGGAACGCCGAGATTGTCGCTGAGACCGTCTGCCTAGGCTCATTATTGCAACCTCCCAGTGCTCCCAAGGGTGGCCGCCGACCTTCTTAGATAGAGACGACCTACGGCCTTTTTAGGCTACAGAGAAGTAAATAATCCCGGAGGGGTCGCCTGTTTCCCTTCTGGAGCATGCTCCAGCCTGCGCCGGAAGACTGAAATGTGTTTTGCACTACGTAACTGAACTAAATGGATCAACTGAAAATAACTGAAAGAAAATTTATAAGGGTGGGTTGGTGAATAAGTTATATTTTTCCCAATTTTGTTGTCTTAAAAATGTTAGCCTAGCAATTTTGATTAATTGCTGTTTTTATTGTTAATTTTATGCCGTGTAATTTAGTATTGTGGTGTTCTAACTGGGTCGGTAACGTTAAGTATTAGGCCATTTGCTGCTTATGTATTGGGTAGAATTTAGTGATAATGTTTAGTAAATTTCATCCCATTAGTGATTTATGACTACTGGTATAAGAGTTACTATGTGCACTAGCCTACGGCCAATGGATGCACGACTTCTTAGTGGTCATAATGAGATAGCATCACAACATCACGCCATCTTGCTACGCGAAGCGGAGTATCTATCCCATAATGCATCTAGTGCACCTAAATTTTTACCAACCCGCTCCGAGGGGTACCTTAGCTAAATTACACCTTAGTTTATAAAATGCAAAGGGTTGAACGCTTGATCACAGCAGACTGTTCTTAGTCTACTCGTAGATGAGTAAGTTTATTGTTTGCCAATCTCTGGTGCAATACCATAATCGAAACTGTCTGGCGAAGTCAGGTGGCTGGAAAAGAATTTTCAATTATAGCTGTACTAGACTTTGCTATAGAGTTATCTAGCTAGCACTCTTGTCCGTCTAGGGTCGGTTACGCTTATATACTGATGATAATTTGTGCCAAACGCAAAATGCACACCCGATTTCAATTTTTTACACTGTATCTGGCATCCTGTGTCTAGGTGCCATTTCGTTTACATGGATTTGCTAGCAAAGTTAATGTGCTATGGCATTTGTCTGAGGGTGTGTTGTATATAAGATGTAAGGATTTAGTGCTTCACCGTTAGTTTGATGGATTTTGGGTCGGCTAAAGGTTGAGCGTCGGATTATCTACTGATAATTTTAGTACCAGACACGATGATGAGCTTGGACTAAAAGCTATCTGTTTTCCCCTAGGGGCGTATCGCGATGTGACACGTTAATGGTGTACCGTCTCACGGTATACGGATAACGTCTCGGTACTAGCACATTAGACGTCGATGGGAAAATACGCACATTGCTAACAGAAAAATCTAATGCCTGACGCTTTCCAAGTTTCAGTCTTGCAGGTGAAACAGCACATTTTGTTGCCTATTAAAAATTTCTTTAAAAATATGTCTTATAAATTTTGTGAGCTAAAATGAAATTTAATTTTTTAACTTTTACAAGACTAAACCTTGGTCCTTAAAACTGTACAACAAATACATCTTAAAAACACTGATACAGTGAAATCGGACGTCTGCCGTTTTCACAATACGTTAATAGACACAATAAGCAAGTAATTCAATGAAAACATAATATACGATCACGTTTACTCGTTAATATTGTATAAACAACAAAATAATTACAAGTGATGGAAGTGACGGAGGCTGGGAAATCTGGGCGCGCATTAACGCCTTGCAGAGTCAGTAAAGTGTATAGTTAAGACGCATTGCCCAACTGACCGGAGGTCGAGATTGTTCATGGGTTGCGTGACCACGGTCAGCAGACGAACGGTCGCCTGAGAGAAGGCGATCAGCGAGAGGACATTTTCGGCGCTGGCTTGTCGGCCGGTTTGAGGTGTGTCTGCTCGTTTTGTGGTCTGAGCGAAGCTGTAAAATCACGCTCCGCCGACTGGCTCTTCAGTACTGCGTGCGTCCGCGCCGTTCAGGGCCATCTAACGTTCGATCTCCGTCACTCCGCCACTCGAGAAGCATGTGACATATACACAATACAAGTTAAATACTGCACGAAGTAATATAAATACTAAATCCGCCCTGGCTGCTTTTATGGAAATTAACGTCAGTTGCAATGTTTTTATGCGCATTACTAGCCAAATAATGATGCCGGTATTTATTACTGTGGCGGCCATGGATAAAGTCAAACACCAGGTCTCTGGTCTGAAGGGGTTAAAGCTACGAATTGACGATCCGATAGTTAATATCTTTTCGAATAAAACATCCGAAAGGTCACTGTAAATTTTTTCCTGCTGAATGCTAGAATTAAGTGCCGTATTAAAATCGAATCGTGTTTCCTTTTCTTTAGCCAAAATACGGTCATATTGATCGTCTTGTATTAATAACGGCGGTAGCTCTGCAAACAAGCTTTCGTTTAGCTCTAATGCAGAGTTCAAATCACTGAGCAAGTTGTGATCTGAAAAGTAATGTTTCAGGACCATAATGTTTATGGGATACGATATATTAATATCGTATTCTGCTATTTGCTGATTACAATGCTTTCCTGTGAAATATACTACGTCATCAATTATGGCTTGCCTGTCAAAGTGGTTATTTTGGTCATCAAATTTTGTTTCTTACGCCAAGCAGAAGTAGCCTCTTTTGTCTCTTTTAACACCTGGGTTAAGAAATTTTTGATATCATCGAAATTTTCAGTAGTCGCTAATCCAAATACGTGAGACAAACCTTCACCTACCCAGCTTCCAAGACTTCGGCGTCTTCTGCTCTCGGCATTTATTGCAAAAAGTATTTTTTTATTTCCGATTTTTGTTCTTGCAAAACCATAACGATATTTCGTTTCATTTTATGTAGCTTAATTGCAATCTTAGCTACGTATCTTTTAGTGGACTCGCCAGTAAGATGATTCGTTGACCTTAAGGTATTCATTTCGCCTTTCAATGCTTTTTCACTGTGAAATATGAAATCAGGTAGATGTAAATTATAAATTAGGCGAATATAATTGTTATACAATTGCACTTTATCACTTACTTTCATAGTGAATCCTAGATTGGTTTTCAACTTGTATTCGTCCTCGTCCCTTGCGTCAGAAGTTGCTGTCAAGAGCACGATGACCGTTATTTACGTCAGAGCTGTTTTTTTATCCATAGTTCTGCTTCCTCGTTAGCTCTGTAGAACAAGCACTAACAAAAATAATATAGTTAATTTTTATATCGTCCACATTAGAGCTCCGTTATGACCGATTCTGCTATTTTTTTTATTTACCACGAAGGTAAATGCAGGGTCATGGACGATCCGTCTTCTTAATAATGTGGGGGCCCACGTAAATTGCTCGTTTCCGGTCTGACGCTAAAGATCCTGTTTTCACTTCAAACAATAAGATCGCGTTAATGCGATTTAATTATTGTACGTAGTTGCTGGCAACGGCTCAGCGTGACATATTTCACTCCACGATTCTATACACTTGCATCTGGCGTAATAAACCTTTTTATCCTGTCAAAATTGACAAAATTTTTCACGGGTCTTTCGGTTCTAGTGTTCAACAGTTTATATGCCGGGCCCATGTGATTATTTTCAATTATTTCGGTTATCACAAATTTATCGTTCAAGTACGGCTTTCTTGTAAGTATCCTTTCAGAGTTTGATTCAATTCTGTTGTCTCTAAGGAGAACATAATGTCCTACTGAATAATCGGCCTTTTTAGCTTTATATTTCTTATCATAGTTTTCTTTCATCAATTGCTTATGTTCTCCTTTACTGCGTCTAACACCATCGTTAATTAAGGTGATAGCATTTTTCAACCGCTTTACGTAGTTCCTGCTGTTAGCACTGTAAAAATTCGGGGTTATTTTTCCTACTGATATAGAGCTAGGTAGTGGCATTTTTCTAGCGAATAAAATTTTATATGGAAAGAGTCATGTGTCACGATTTACAGCAGCTCTTATGAATATTTCTATAATGGGTAATATAATCTCTTACCTAGTGTCATCTATTTTCTCGGTGCTATACACCCTTAGGCCATTATTTAGCGAACAAATGCATCGTTCGGCCGCGCCATTAGAGCGCTTACTTTGAGTGGCTGTAAAGCGATGTTTTATGCCTAGAATTTTGTTGATAGTACTAAATAAAACACTGGTGTACCCTGGAGCTCGGTCGCTAATTATCACAGAAGGTACACCATAGTTAGAAATAACTTGCTCTATCAAAACGGTCGCTGTTGTAATCGCAGTTTCATCTTTCACCGCCTTAAAAATGAACCAACCAGAAAAATAGCATATAATGGCCAAAATATGAGTATTTCTTTGAATAGATTTTCTAGTTAGAGTCTTATGATCGAAAGATATCACTTGAAATGGGAACTTAGGTGTGACTAAAGGGAATGGTGGCATTTTTGACTGTTTATAATTGATTTTCGACTTTTGACAAATCTCACAAACTTTGGAGATATTTTTAGCATTTTGAACAATCGTTTTTTAATAAAATCTGGACACTATTGTTGGGAGTAGCTTATTACTTTCAAAATGACCACAAAAATTGCGCCAATCGAGAAATAAATTATTTTTATGCTTTTGGGGAATACAAAGTTAGAAATTTTCACTTCGGACCCTCTGCTCTTTTCACGTTCTGGG
>Ga0056128_1000866_pt1 | contig 30757 bp, 19 predicted proteins | sample WorMetLIZISLAND2_FD_71113 | JGI IMG/M metagenome (GOLD analysis project Ga0056128, IMG submission 71113) | Marine gutless worms symbiont microbial communities from Max Planck institute for Marine Microbiology, Germany - Olavius geniculatus... ...
ATACACTGGCAAAAATGGCAAATTCTATAAACATTAATTATGACAGAGTCCGTAGAAATTAGCAGCCCAGCATGTGACTGCAGTGTCTTAAGTACATTTCTGAAGCAGCATAAAACTGCTTCCATGCATGTGGATGTGGAAAGAGACAACTAAAAATGCTATGTAGTTAAGGGATTGTTTGAAACCTACTGAGCATTGCAGTATAGGTGTTCGTCACGGTGACGCACGCCACGTGCAATGAAGCGTGGCGTCAACGCCGCCCACGACCACACCCCCAACGCACCATGAACCGAAACGTCAATAGGACACTTCAAAGGCTTGAACCAAACCGTCACCTACCAAGCGCATAGCCATCGCCGCCATCTCTGTCTGTCTGTTGCGGTCACGGACGGACGGACACAAACGACAGCACAACGAAAACCAGCTGTAATTTACTAACGAGCAACGGTACAGCTGTACATATTTTAGTTCGCCTTAATAATAGCATGATTGAACACTTAACTAAACTTGACTAAACATAACGAAGTATATTCTCGCAGAGGTTTGAGATTTTTGATAGCATCTGTATAGTCACGATCATGTTCGTTTCAAGGTTTATTTTTTCTTGTTGGCTTCTGCGATTTGCCACCAATTTTATGGAAACATGAATTTAATACAGAATACACCAAAAACGACCATATAATGTAGACTCCGTCCGTGTTTGCGACTCAATTTAAGTTCGTTCTTTGAAGTTTTGCTGCAGAACGTCCCGATAACCTGTAATGGGCGTCAATTATACCGGGCTGCTGTATCGGTTTTCGTGCAGTTTATTCGTTCCGTTACTTGCAACGCGATTGACTCATCATTTATCGACCATCACTAATTCACACAGCATGCTCTCTCTCGACCATGGGTCAATGCTGAGAAGTTCACAAACCATTTCGGCCGCGCCCTTTATCCTCAGTCATATCGGTCATTTAGCCGGACCCATCTCGCCACCAAAGCACCGAGCTTCAGCGTCTCTTTTGATGGCTTGTTTTATTAGCGCAGCGCGACACGTTGAAGTTGATAGGGGGCCTAGTAAAATGTTCAACGTCGGTGGTCTTCTATCTTTGTCACTGGTTATTGCACAAATTACATAAGCTTTAATAATTTTTGTGCATCGCTTTTGAGTTATTTTCTCTTAGTTTCTTGCCCGTCTTCAAACCCAAACATTCAATGAAAAATGGCTGTATTTTCTCAATTTGTCAAGTGAAAGACATTTGGGGCAAATGTCCGCCTAAATAATTAAAAATTACAAGTTACATGGTTGTTTGTCGTTTCATAACTAATAGGCCCAAATCTCGCCCTGTTCTGTTTGTAATAATTAGACTGAGGTGTCAAAATAGTACCGTTAAGTCTGAGCAGCTAAATGAAAAGAAGCCTGCACCACACCCTGTCTGCTCTGTTGTCGGTGCACCGAGGAAGTGCAAATAAGTCCGCACGGAGAAGCACTTCCGGTCTGCCGGCCAAGAGAGGGCGGGACTAATAAGTATGTAACCAAACAGAGTCTTGAGTCAATTAGCAGCGGTACATGCGTGTTCACATGTTCACTTGCCTGCATCCAGATCATAAGCGGCTAATTGGCGGAGATGCGCCAGACAGGCGTGCGCACTATGAGAAATGCTCGTGTTATTACCAGCAGCAGCCCATGCAGAACAGAAGATACGATACGTTTGTACACACATCAATATCTCACATTATATTTATTTCGGCCTGGGTCCGTCTATGCTATGGTCTGACTCTTGCAGGGATGGAAAACTGAAGAGCAAAATTCCAAAACCCGGTCATGCCAATTGTCATTTTAATGCAGAAAACAAAAAAATGGAAGAACCGCGGGTTTGGAATTTATTGGTCAGTAACTGTGTTTTGTATTTAAAATAACTTTAGTCTCTAGACGTCTAAATTAAACGTAAACCTAATAAGTAATGCATCACAAAACATTCAGCATAAAACAAAGAAACAAACAGGTTTTATTCAGCGGTGTACAAACAAAACATGCACAAATGGGTTTCAAAGCGCAAATATTTGCTTGTTTTTTTCGAGACGACGTTCGGGACAAAAAACTATTAACAAAGAAAGAATAACGCCACAAACTGTACAAACTGCGAAAGTTAATATTTGGTGTCATTTTTCGTTTAAAAACCGCAATAATTCGCCAGCCTGCTTGCTATAACAAAGCCTGGGAACGACAGAAGTCTGTCATGAAAGAGGAAGTTGTGAATACGGTAGATACATGGACATGTGCGCTAAAGATCAGCGAGTAGGCCTATATTAAAAACAGCCGCTGAGGATGTATGAAAGTTTCACATCACATACATCTCTGTGAATGTAAACCAGAACCACTCGACCGCATCAGCATCATCATCATCATCAGCAGCAGCAGCAGCTGGCAGCCTGCGCCCATGTTTTGTGCAGAGAAACTTGTCGATCGGCAGCGCAATTATTGGACCAGCATTGCGGACCACCGAGCAAGTGCGCTATGGCGCGCACATACCGCTAGAAAATCTAGGAGTTGAACTGAGTTTTTTTCAATTTTAGTATTAAATACACAGAAATTGGGAAAATAACAATTTATAGTTTATGGACCGGCCGGCGACAGAGTGTAGTCAAGAGGTCTTAATCGGCACAGCATGCCACTGAAACAAATCGACATATTTTCTCATGCTTCTGAAAGGCACGAACACTGTAAGGAACGATAACAGAGCGAATATTTCTATACATAAAGCACGTACATCACGACGCCGCGTAACAGACCGCGACAAATCATATACCAGCTATATACGGCAATTTAATATACAGATCGCAAATTGACTTCTATAAATAGCTCACACAATGACGTCACGTCACGACAGGTGCTCGCTATGACGTCATAACGCAAAGTGAGACGCCGCGGCCGCGGTGAGATTCAACAAAGTATAAACACGAACAAAAACAGTTACTGTATAGGCACTTAGCTCAGCGCGCGTGCATCAGTAACGAAAAATGAATATTTTGCAATAATGACATCACAAAAATTCATTTTACATTAATAGACTATACAGATGATGTCTTTTGGCATCGCAGTCCGACTCCATTTAGCGACATCAATCGACCAAACAGAGTTACCTTAACTTAATAGCAGAGTTACTTCAAGGTTACTAAGCCTAATTCAGTTTATAAATTTGGACAATGGTGATTACGAATAGCCCGTACGGTGATAACTCATCGGGGTCGTCCATAAATGACGTCACGCGCCGAAGGGGAAGGGGGTTCACGATATTGTGACGATGTGCGACGTACGGGGAAGGGGAGGTTAAAGGCCGCGTGACGTCACGCACGTCACATTAACGGCAAGGCCGTTTCACGCGATTTTGCACGTAAGTTGGTTAGACAGTTTTCACAACAGAGATCATATCTACCTATCAGAACTTTGATACACTATGGTTATGTTCCAAATGTGTCAAAACACACAAAAAATTGGCGTTGTGTTTGAAACTCATATGGATCTGTAGACTATTTACACTACAGATAGCAAAGCGGGGGGTTAGAAGTTTGTGACGTCATATTGGGGAGGTCCAGAGCAGCGTGACGAAACGTGACGAAGAGGGAGGAGGTAATTTTTTTCCTAAAATTGCGTGACATTACTTATGGACGACCCCATAGACCTGTGACACGTTTTCTTGAGTTTTTCCCCTTGCGAATTAACGCGAAAATCAACACAAAAAGTAATTTTCAACAGCATAAATTTGATATCGCGGCTCCGACCCTGAAGCCGGTTGTTGAGGACTTTAAAGTTTACCCGACCTCTTCACCCCCTGCAAGCTGGCAACACCAATGCGTACTTTTTACAAGAGTTGTGCAGTAAGGCAAAATTGACATCAGTGCAATCACACGCACATAACATAACATAACATAGAGATCAGTGCATAGAGACGAACGCACCTGATGCAGAGAGGCGGCCTGCGACCAAAAAATAAACCATAGGAAACTACATAAATGTTAGCTTCAGGGTTAGTATTAGCATTAGCATTATACGCATTATAAAGCTAGGGTTAGGGTTGTGTTGGCGTTCGAATAGGGCTTTGGGCTTTTGAATTATTATCTTCGCGTACGTAGACCATAAATTGGTCTTATCTATGGTTTGCTTCTCGGTCGCCACACACCTGTCCTGCAGCTGCGACTGTGCGTAATAAGTAACTAAGTAAATGAATCGTCGATGTGAGAAACAATTATCGGGGGGGTGATTTCTACGCTGATCCGTAATCGTATCCGACGACATGTCCGGCAGATCGTGACGCAGCAGCGGCGGCGGCGGCGGCATGATGATGGTGGTGCAGTCCGGCCACTCGTGAGAAGTACGTCCCGTAGTCTGCCGGGTACGGCGAGCTACGCACCTTGAGGTACGAGTCCAGGCAGCTCGTACCGCCGCCGCCCGTACCGGCGCCGGCCGCCCCGTACGTGTAGGCGGAATACGGCGACAGACAGTCGGGGCCGGCGGGGTAGACGGGCGCACCTGGGTAGCCGTGACTGGAGAAGGCGCCGGACAAAGCACGCTGATCGACGCCGCTGCACGATGACGACCCTGTGCCGAGGTAACTGCTTGGCGCTGGACCTGCGACTGCAGCGACACCTGGCGACTGCTGGTAGAACTTGGACAGAGTGTTGTTGTCACACGCTGACGACGACGTCGACGTACTGGCTGCAGGCTGACTGCCGCCCGGACTCGCTGCACACAGATGATAAATAGGCCTCCAATAGGCTCAACTTGAAACTACTGGATAGCCCAAATATCACACTAGGCTCCAACGAGTAGTCTAAGACAGAATTGTATGAGTATATTATCATCGACATCGTCATCAGCAGAATCATCACTAACGGATTTGAAGTCGACTAAAAATAAAAATAACATTAAGAATGGTGTAGACCATTAGCCTACTTAAGACGGTAAGCTAATAGCAAGCACTCGTTTGAGTCTGAAGTGTTTTGCCAGGAACCTTCATCTAAAACAGTAAGCCTATGTCAGTGATGCATACTACAATTCTACCTGCCAGGGTGCACAAATGTGACGACGACGAACGACAAACAGACCACGCTATGGAGAAATGCGTAACTATAGGCGGGGAGAGTCTAATAACGCATGCTGGAACACTTTTTAAGATTTCGTTCAAAAGTAGCAGCGAGAATTATTGATACTGGATGGAAAAGTGAACGTACTTTTCGACGAGGAGCCGCCACTGCCGGTGCTACCGGTGTGGTGAAGCGGTTTAGTAGAAGACTTCGATGCGATGCCGAGTAACTGAAGAGAACTTGGTCGATGATGACTGCGCGGTCGTTGTACCTGGTTCAGCTGAGTCAACACCTCCACCACACTACACGACAAACAGCAAAGGGTCGTTTTCACGCATAGATCGATTAGTGATTGGAATATATACGTCTTGTCAGTTGGTAACGTTGCCAAAAACAACCGTATACATTCGTCACAAATGGAGAAGACGTCTCCGGCCCTATCAGCGGCGTCGTGGATCAAAGAAAGTACGGGGTGGGGCAGGATGTTGAAATTTTCCGACACACAACTGCCAATTTCCGACAGGTGCTCAAAATCCTAACTTTGCCCTAAAATTGACTAAAATGAGAGATCTGCAGCCTAAACGTTCGGAAGTAAATTTTCGAAATAACTAAAATTTAGGGGGAGGGGAGCAATTCCCCTTGCGTCGACGCCATTGGGCCCGTGCCCGAGAAAAAGGAAGGGACATCAGTCTGAACATTTATTCATACGTTTCACAATACGATATCGCTAAACGTAGCTAATCAACAGTTTGTTAACGCCGTAATGTTCAGGGACTAATGTGATAAATTCGTTTCCGTCAGTTTCCGTGAGTTGTCCGGCGACGTTTCAGTAGCGGCGTTTGTGAAGTCTAGAAAAACGAAACTAAAGCGATGCGATATAGCTGTTGAGCGGACGCCGGACGGAGAGCTGGCCGGATGAATGGAAGGGAGAGGTCAGCGTACAGTTAAAGCCGCGTTTCACGAGTTCTGTCGCCAAGAAGCGTCTGATGCGCTCTGCAAGGCGCTGGTCTAGTCTCGGCTTGTCTGTCAGCCACACCTGAGAGTGGTTATGTGCACGGCGGACGGACGCGTCAGTAGCGCTAGATTGGCTGCAGCTGCGAATGTGACTGAGCCGGCGCCCGAGACCAGATGTATAGCGACACGCACACGCAACGCACACATATATATTGGATCATTTGTCAACCCCCGCAGACACGCATCTCTCTCTTTCTCGGCTTTCCCTTTCCAGGCTTTCCAGCATCCGTCCGTCCGCTTCCAGGTAGCCTCATCATGCGCAGCGGCACGGTCTGGTAGTGGACTCCAGAGTCCTGCAGGGTTCACCTGAGCACGCACTGTTCCAGATATTCTCTGGGCTCCACAAGGAAGACCACCAGCGACGTAGCCCTGCAGAATTTTGCCACATGGGTGTGCTGGACAATAGGTAGAGAGACCGGGAGACGGAAGTCCTTTAGCGGAGACCAGGGGCAGAGCCCGGTGAGTGCCTGGAGGAGATGCACCACAGAATGGTTCAGAAAATTCTGCGGACTCCACAAGAAACAGAACTACTCATGGAGTGGTTAACGCGTCGTTCTCGATCAACGAAGTTACCTTATGCCAGGCCCGGTTCCTACTTGAATGGGTGACTGTCCGTGGACAGTAAATTATCTCGGCATATAAACAACCACCATGGTCAGCTCAGCCTTTCATCCGTTCGGGCTAGGTAGGCTAGTAAGTAAGTAAGCAAGTAAGTAAAACGTAAATTTATATAGCGCATACATAATGCACTCGGTAAATTGAGTTCCGGCTAGCCTGGCTATGGCATTAAGACGAGTAGCGGGTAACACTGTGTGATCTCCGTAGTGAGAAGGGTTTCTAATCTAATTTCACGGCAAATATTTAGAAAGGTGTACAAGTAATGTCTCATAATTATCAACCTCAACTTCTCGCAACGAAAGAAAAAAGAAACATAAGCTGAGTTCCAAGTCGTGCCAGTTGACGTCACAATCCACGCCCCAGCGCGTCCGAGAACAGCATCATCATCACTTCGACCGATCCATCGGCGAGTCGAGCTGTGGGGAAGCGGCGGCGGCGGCCGAGACCGAGGCGAGGGCCTGGGCCTTGGCACTGGGCTCGGCTCGGGGTCGGCCAGCTGTCGATAATGTACCGCCAACGTCGCCGCGACGACGGCCGACTTACGACCGGTCGCGTCGTCCGTCAGCGCCGTCTGGCGAACGGCTCCTCGTTCAAAACGATCCGATGAGATTCAGCTCGCTGTGCTTCGTTCGTTAGCTGCTTCGTTCGTCGGTCGGCGATTCAACGTCACGTCGTCAGAGTCAGCAGGCTACGCGATCCAACTCAACTCAACTCAACTCAACCCAACTCCCACGAGACGCTCGCAATACACTAGTCGTGCTGCTCGCTTCGTGTGAGGCCCATACATATGTTGTAGGCCTACCGTATGTTTCACGGGCAGGCCATCCCGAGTGCCTCCCCACGCAGTTATAGTTATTGCTATACAAATGCTTGAATGCTCGGCACTGCACCGGAAGCAGTTCACTGAGCCAGAGATACATGCAGAGTACTTTTTCCGCTGCAGTTGTTAGCGATTTTTTAACAACCGACACCATAAATAATGCAGTTCGAACTAAACGTGTAAATGGCAACGAAATACTGCATAAATAAAAACTGGTATTTCTATCACAGTAAACAAGTAATTTGAAGTAAATATATTTTCAATATAGCCCCCGGTGGTGTGTTCTCTTGAGCGAGGCATCTTCGTGCTGCTTATAGCAAACCTCGAAATGTAAGGCTTGGTTTTCCAAATGTCAGTAGAAAATTCTGAGATCAACAGCTCAAATTTGGTGATACTGACTCTATTGGCAGAATGAAGCAACTCGTTCACGTTTACTTTGGTCATTTGTTTCAATAATGTGTACCCTTGAACTTTGTGTAGGCTTATATTAGTATTTGTTCTCTCTCGTCTTGTCTGTCCGGTACTGTCGGTTTTTTGGTGGTATTGTACTTTTTTTTTCTTTTATTCTGTATTTGTCTTCTGCCTGAGTGGCGAATAAACATATTTAATAGTTCATAATGTACGAGTACGCATGGAGCTGTAAACTGAGAAGCCAATAACCAAATTAAGTGTTGTATTCAAAATTGCCAAATAAGATGAAAAATGTATGCTGACTTGTGCTGTAGCGTCGTTCAAGAGCTTAAAGTCACTAACTGGAAGAAAGAGAGAATGCTTCGTTACTGACCAGTCGTCAGGGTCGCAGTCTCGAAATCCTTTGGCGAACGGATTGCTGGCAATCTTCAGCTGCGTTATCTGCAGTTACAAAATCAATTTTTGCAATGTACGCATACATGACTTATACGCCTTTATAATATTCTTATTATTATATTGCCTCGTTAACAAACTCGTTCCTTTTTTCATGTGGGGGGGGGCGAAAATACTGTGCAGAATATCAGAATACGACGAAAATCGGTTCACAACTTAATTCAGCAACATTTCGAATAGACAAACAAAAAACACACAGAGACACGCCGAGGTGCAAACATAACACATTACCTTCTTCATTTAGCAAAGGTAACATTTAAAATAGGTTAACGTGAACAAAATAATCGCAGACAACAGCGGCTGTCGGGATGGGGTCCCCTGTCCTCCAATAAACAGCATGATGAGGTTGATGACTCTCTGGAAAAAAAGGTAAAAAACAAGAAAGATTTTTATAACAGACTGCCATTTTCGATACATAGGCACAAGTATAATCGGCAGTTCTTACAATTTTAGGTTTCCGTCGTTTTTTTGTGTTTTGTGTTTCATAAAGGTTAAACTTTCTGTAAAGTTAAACTTTTTGTTCCGCTATTATGTGTATGTGCAATTTTGCCTGCAAAGGCCGTCCCCGAAATGACCTACTGTGTCGGGCGGGACGTTAAACCTACTCACTCCCTACTCACTCGCGGGATGGGTTAAAAAAGTAGGGGGAACAGGAAGTTGCGATTTTCTCAGAAACAGCAGCTTTACATTTCCGACTGCAGAAAAGATTGCAAGGGGTCACAATTGTAATTTTGCCCACGAATTCCCCCCCTCTAAATAAGAAATTTTTAGTCTTAGTTTTTGGAAAACAATTTTCCAACCAAATTTTTATCGACAGTCTGAAATTTTAAGAAAGGCCTCAATTGCCCCTTTCTCCTGCAGCGACTCAAATGGTTAGGATAATATAATATAATATAAAATAATAGGATAATAGGAAAATAGATTTTGATAGACAGATAGACGGACGCACCCTGTGATTCTGGTACGCGGTGACGGCGGTGAACTTGGTCTCCGCAAAGATAAACGTCTTGAAGTTCTCCGTCAGTGACACGTCCTCCGACTTGGGATTGACGTAGACCGCGTGAAAACGAGGCTGGTACTTGTGCATCGAGTTCAGTATTATCTGCACCATTATACAACACATAAAGGCTAATTTATGCTAATATATTCACACATTTGCATATCTGCTTTTGCAACGGTGCATGAAATCAGAACGTCAAAGAATTAATAAATTATTAAATTTTTTAAGGTAGAAGTTTAAAACATATATATATCGTGCGATGACATTTAATACAACTGCAGTCGAGGCAGCTTAAAACAGTCACGAAATCTGAGCAATATAAATCTGCAGCAAAAGAGCAATAAGATTACATAAAGGTTTGGCTTAAGTGCATAATAACGTGTTGGTCTTAATCGACGAAGTTGCTCTACGCCGGGCCAGATTATGACTGTCTGCGAACAGGTAAACTGTCTCCGCATCTAACGAAACCAGTCACCCTGCAGGTTAACTCAGCCTGGCCATCCGTCCGAGAGTAGCTGCGCGATGAGTATACCATGCAGCGATAACGGGCACACCGTGCGATGCGAATCGCGAGTTCTTGGTCACGGTCTGCCGCATGCAGTGTTTACATGACGAGTCGATGACAGCGACCACAACAAGGGGACGAATGAATGAGTTGTTATCGCGACGTTTACACAAACACAACGAACGTTTACTGATAAGCCGGAGACACCGCAGCGACGACTTTCTTCATTGCGCGTCATTTCATTCGATGTGGAAAGATAATCAGACGCACTGCTATTAATCACCGGCGATAATGCATAATATAGAAAAGCCAGCACAGTAGCGCACCGAATGCCAGTGGCGTATTCAGTAACGTTGAGGCGGTAGTGTGGGCTCAAACGCCGAAGATTCGACCACCAAAATTTCACCGCACGGGACGTCAAAAAGCTAAAAAGCTCTCGGCGTCAAAGGTTTCGCCCATTTAAAACTCATGTTCACCATGGAACTTCTTCCCCTGGCCTTGACAACTCCTGGCTACGCCGCTGCCCGGTGCGACTCTAATGTTTAGACGGAGATGTATTCATTCGCAGTAGCGGCGGGCGTAAAATGACGTCTGCATCCAGCTACTGTTCGTTCGTGTGGCCATGACTTGCTCGCTGTAATATGGCAGTGATACGGACGACCGGTAAACGAAGCTTGAAAAATGACGTGACGACATAAGTGTACAAGCTGCCGCTATCAGCTACACCGCGGGACCACCACGCGTCCGTCGGATTATATACAGTACAGATCAGATACGGTTTCACATGCATCCAGTTTTTCCTGCCTGCAGCCCTGCTATAAAATATCTTCCTCGTGCTCTATCTCTCTCGTCAATCCATTGTGATCGCCGGCACCGGCTGCGTCACTGACGCTAACGATAACGAAAATGAGAACGAGAATAAAAATGTCGAAAATGCCTCTGTCTTCAGCAGTTGCATCGATCTTCTCGACTTTCCTGTTTCGTCGCTCATATCCGAAACTATATGATACTTTTTTTCATATGACACTTTACTAAATTGGTGGAATTATATCTGCGTATTATTTAATACGCTTATTTATTTAAATAATAAAGAAGTACCTACGAGTTTATTCACTTAGTTGTTTTTGGGGACATAATGATGCCATAGACAAAATCCCACTGAAATTTCGAAATATTGGCAACAGTGATCCCCAGTCGCTAAAGCAATTTTATCCTATGCAGGCCCCCTACAGAATGTCTAAAAATGAGAAATTTTGTCTGGAGAGATTTTGTCTCGGGAATATTGTCAATTTTCAGCTTTTTCGAGCTGCCATGTACAGTAACATGACGTAACGTAATGTCATATGGGCGCAGTGCTCAAATTGCCGGGGCGGTCCAAGAGGATGAATTCCTTAAGCTTATTGGAGCGACCACACTATAGCTCTGGCAAATTTTAACCCCCTCTGGCAATCGCGATGACTCTCCTATAGCTCACTGGCAATGAATCGGCTGTATTTTATCGGCTGTGCAGTAGGCATAAGTGCATTTTGACAGCATTTGGTTACAGATAATTTTTCTTAATTTAGCGCTTAACAATATACAAAAGTGCACATCTCTAAAGTAAAAAAATATTTTTGGGTGGGGGAGGAAAGAGGCACTGCCCACCCACAGTTGGATCGAGGTTGAGAAGCTCCCCTTCCCGCACCACCCAAATCTGCTTGGTGTCTCGATTCGGCACTTGAACTCCAAGCTTTTTAACAAAAGGCTAAGTACTGCCCGCGGGTAGCCGCTGTATCATGCACACACAAAAAACCACGTGACCGTGACCTTGACCTATGACCTTTATAATCAATGGTGTTTTAAAGGTTGCCGTGATACACGTCCGCGCAAAATCTCGTCAAGCGATAAGTTCAGCGGTTCACGAGTTATCATGTTGAATAAGTGGTGACGGCGATGCTGAAAACAATACTGCCGTCGCTTCCGCGGGCAGTAACAGTTCGAGCACCGTGTAGTTACTGTAGGCCTGTACTCACGTGTCCGTTGTCGTCGAGCAGATTGTTGGTCAGTTTGAGTTTGTCGAACGAGACGATCTGCTTCATCCACTGGGCGCCCTTGGCCGGCGAGTCCGGGTGGACGTGGATGCGGCCGGGCATGTGTGGGTCGGCCTTGCCGGCCACGACCCAACTGGACGAATGAAAGCTGTACCGGTAGCGCTTGTCGTCGCACGGCACGAAGTCCATCATCAGCATGTAGTCGGACATCGGGTCCAGCCCGTACAGACGCACTTGAAACGTTGGAAACATCCGCCTGTACAATGTACATGCAGTCATTCGTATTCCTGTAATAAACAATAAAAAAACGTGCGTTAAATCATGGTATGGGCTTAGAAAAGGGCTTAGAAAAGTGAACGCTACACAATTCACACTCCACTCAGACAGTGTTTTTACGCGCGAAAGCAGCTACTGCTTTCGCCGCGTCTTAACCATCGCAATTCTGTCTGTCCGTCCGTCCGTCCGGGTGGATCAGTCAAAAACGGTGCAAGCTAGAATCACCAAATCTTCACCGTCGGCTGCATGGAAGACTTTAGTTTCAGGAACCGTAAAGCTTTCCCATAAATTCGAAGGGGGTCACCCCGAACGAGAGCACTAAATAAGAGGGGGTGGGCAAAATTTGCGATTTTTGGCCAATAAGTCGCTGTATCTCAGTAACGGTGCAAGATAGGGCCTTGGTTACTATTAATCACTAATAGGAAGTCGTACATTGGCTCTCAATACAGGGTTTTATAAATTTTTTGGCGATTTTGGGCTGTGACACAAGTGTATATCATTCACAAGGTGGCACCACGCTACTATCGTTATGCGATCCAGATAGAAAATTTGGTATTTGTATATTAACTTAGCGTGAACACCCCAATTTTCAGCTAAAAGATTGAACCGGAACTGCTCTAGGCTTTCGCGCGTCTTGTGAGCAATAGCTCAAATGTCTTGCTTTAGATTCGCTTTGCATTTTCGTCAGAAAGATGCTTATCAATGCCAACGTCTCAGTCATATGCAATTCTTGATGCTGTCTTTGGGTTTTAAAGGGGGAAGGGTACTAGACTGGATTAGTTACAGTCAGCTGACGGGTAAAGCTAGAAAGAAACAATGCAGACTGCAGACGGCCTCGGGCAGCATAAGCGACCGATCGACCTCTATTTATTTAACGTAACCCTGCTTCAAACGGATCAGCCACGAGTGCTCACTTAGACCTATTTGTGGCCACTACGGGGCCGAACGTTGGCCACATGGCCTCAGTGGACACCGGGCATTGTTTGTCCAGGTCGTTTTAAACAAGCGCCACCTTGCGGAGAAACAGTTTTGTTTGATGTCAGTCGTAAAGTTTATAATAGTACTTTCTCGCCGACAAACAAAACTGCAGTACACCGCGCGATGCTTTTTCACGCTTTCTAACTGATAACAGACCATACGTCACACCGGGGAAACTGTTTGCCGGTACTGTACAGGTTGTCTTCATGCTGCAACTATGTATTTGAGACTTACGAAGATGAACTCTAAAACGAAAGATGAAGCTTGACTATTTACACATCCTCACGTTTATACATTTTGTATATTGCCATTGCAACTTATTTCATATTTCCGAAAGGATCTATAGCACTATATTTGAAAGAATAAGACAAAGACAAACTATATGTTAAAATTTCAATTACTTCATTCTACAATAAATTAGGTAGGCTATCCGGACATGATGAGAGTCTGGACGTTGAAAAAACGGATCGCTATCAAAATCTAAGCGGATAACAGTGCTGTCTTGGGGTCTGACAGAGTGGTCGTACATGACAAGACCGCGGTCTGAGGCTTTAGTCTCGGCCTTGGCGTTGGTCTTAACATTTTAGTTTTTGTTTCCATCACTCACTGGCAGTTGGTTCTTGAACGACTATCCATCATCCGTAAAATGTCGTCGAAATCCGCCTCTTGAATGTAAACGGACAGATAGAGAGCACAGAGACCCAAAAAGATAACTTCTTCTTCGACAGAGCGCGGTCAAGAGATGATATAGTAAAGAAAGAGAAAGAGAAAAAGACTGAAAAATGACGAACAGATCAGGGTGAATATACTGTAAGGCTTAGTAGGTTATGGCGTTTCAAACAACCGGCAACTACCCCTCTTTGAATTTTAGTTGCAAAAAAAATAAATGTTTTTGTCAAACTTTCCAAAAATACAAACATTTCGGGTTGATAATCGCCATTTTAGAAAGTGTACGTTCAAAATTGAAATTAAGAGCACCCACAGTCTCATTCATTGAAAAAATGCAGCTTCCTGCTCCCGTATTCTTTTTTAACCGACGACGCCGCTGCTGCTCGCGGCTGTAAAACGCGTCTGCGTTACGTCAGCTCTGCGTGGCGGTCGATGCACGCAGGAGGTTTCAGCGGCAAGACATCAGCCACTGTCTGTCTGTTTGTCGCTGTGTGTGTCACATGCTGTAGTGGCACGTCAGCGCCTCGACACTTTGACGTAAACACACGAGACATGCGCGCTACAAGACAGACAGACAGACAAAGGTGGAAGACACCGGTACAGGAAGGCGGAGCACTGCACAGCGGCAGAGATCTTCGGTCTTCTTGTCAATCGCTGATAGTTTGAGTTATCGCAGCTGACGTGGTGGCATCGCTTCTGCACAGCGACACGCCCAAGTCGGCGACATTTTTATATACGTCACGTGAATGTCGTAAAAAACGATGAACTACATTATTACATAATTACGGCACTGCTATTTTTCATTCTAACTGCACTTCGATGATATCAGTCTACAACTGAAGCGCACGTCTAAAGAAGTGCAACGAAATTGGTGAAAAGTTAAACCACTGAAGCATGAGAATTGATATAACAAGCACTTCAGTTCTTCTTATTAAAATACCAAAAATATTGCCAGGCACGTTAATTGAGATGTACAAGATACTAACAGACAAAGTGAACATCAGAACAGAACAGTTCCTCAAATTGTCATCCACGTTACTCAGAGGACATAGTCCGAAGCTATTTAAGCCATTTGTCTCAAGACGTTGTCGTAAAGAATTCCTTCCGTTATTAGTCGCGAATGAATGGAACTAGTTGCCTGAGTCAGCTGTGAATGCCCGTGTCGTCGTTGATGCTCGTCGCTTAAAGTCCGCCTCGACCGGTTTATGGGAGACAGAAGATGTGAGCATTAAAAGCGAAAGCTAATCAACAGCTCATCAACTCTAAACTAATCTGAACCAAACTGTAGAACTTCTATTCCAACTTACTGTCTGGCTTTACGTCCGCGATTGTAGTTGTACGTCGACGTCTATAAGAACGTATATAAGCTGGAAGAGCGTCAAGACTCAGCGTCAAGACTCGAGATGAATAAAGTGCACGATTGAGTGCTCCATGTTCTGTGCAAGATCATTCCGTATTAGGCCTATATACGGTGCAGCATCAAGTTGCACTATATTAATAGCACTCTGCACTGTCTCGCAACGCAATACCGGCAAAACTCTTTAGCCCTATATAGCACCAGATCACGTGCAGCAGTTCAGCAGCAAGTTGAGGTGACGTCAGCGTGTACGTCATATGCTCAAGGTCATCCAAGGTCAAGCCGTGAGAAAGAATGGACCAAGTGTTCCGTAGCGAGAGACCGACGACAGACATGGGTCACCATTAGCTGCGCGAAACACTCTGGCATCAGGGTCGGACAACCCCATCCATCAGTGTACATTGCATACAGTAGCAGCAGTGGAGCAGAAACAGCGGCAGCATCGGCGGCTTTTTAGACCGGCCGTTACTCACCCGGCGACTTCGCATGCAATAGCCCGAACCTAATAGCACCGGGGCAGGTGCGCGCTGCGTAACAAACAGTAAATAAGTAAGCGAATGGCGCGAACGTGCGACCAAACTGCATGGGTGTGGTCGGCAAAACAAGCGACTGCATTATGAGATGAGATGCGACATAATAGCGTGACCGAGCAGACGCCGTAACCCAACACCCAACGGTGCAAGTAACTGCCGGCGGGAGAAACGGGACAATACTACCCCCTAACATAACTCTCTAAAACAATTTTTTTCAGCACAGTCGCTAACACACTACATTTTATATTGTGCACAGGCACAATAGTTAATTTCCCATGCGCCAGTTGTAGCTAGCTGTAGAAAGCAAAAAGGATATTTTAAATAGCGTTACTTCGAAGTTGTGATATCCATAGACAGAATGGGATGTTGACGACCGGATTGGCCCTAACGTAGAGATACAGATTCGGACACAGGTCCCATACGTGACAAATGGACAACATATAGGTACGCATATAGGTACCGTGCTCAGCCACCTTGCCGTGGTGGTGGGGCTTTGCACCGATGACCCGAAAGATTTCCAAAATCTGGAAGTGAGGAGCTAACTAAGAGCTGACCAAACCCGTGAGAGCAAATTGCTACACATCACCAGTGCTTTTGTGCTGGTTTCGGCTTCACAGCCGACTATGGCTTTATAGCCGCTACCTGTAACCTTGTGGTTACATTCGGGGACGCGCATTGGGCCAAGCTGATACGGTCTCAGCGCTGGGCAGGTGTAAGAGCCTGTCCACCCCGGAGGTAAGGTAAGGTACGCGTAGCAACTAGCAAGTGCAGAAAAACTCTACGCAGACTTTCTTTATCATGCACGTAATCGTGAGAATTTCGTCCGGGTGGGGGGATTTCCCCGAAGAGGGGTGAGTAGTCGGAGGGGACTGGCTGGCGGTGGGTGACGTTGATACAGCCGTCGCGGTGGTTCCTTGTATTTTGACTCAACCTGTCGCGCTCGTCTTTCGTTCTGTTTACAGTGTCTGCTATACACCGGGCAAGCAATAAATCTTTTAGCCGGTGACGGACGTGGCTTCGGTTGCAGTGCATGCTGGACCTGCCACTATGCGATTGCTCACTGCATGGCATTGCTGTAATGTGTGTTCCTGCTTCTCATCAGAAGAATTATAGGCCACGGCGACGACGCCTTCTGCACTTGCTGCACGGCAATTCGTCATGCCGCAAGGACTCTGATCAGCCCGAGTATTATAAGCAAGCATCTCTCAGTGCAAATCTTGCGCAATCGCCAAGACTGCGTTTTTCGACGCTCTCAGCTTCTGCAGCTAGAGGTAGCTGCGAATAAATAGAAATGAAAATACGATATACGCCTTACGTTTAAACTCATTGCTCATCACACGATGACATGAACTGTACGTATCATTAAAACTAAACTTTTCGTACAATTTATTTTATAACCTTATAGACCCTATACGTGTTAATTATAGTAGCGGTCAGAAACTGCCCGAAATTAAACTGTACAAATTGCAAGGACTACCCGCATATGTAGTGCAAAATGTAGCCAACTTAATTGAAACTTATGCATTAGTCAGTAATCTAATTTTCCTACGTATGTTGCCGTTCGTAGCGCTAGAAACCACAACAATGTGATCGCTAAGACAATAATACGCAGAGCATAGCTGCATCAATAATAAGCTTAGGCTAATTGTAGACCTGTAACCTTCCCCCCAACAAATTTATCATACAGGTCAAGCAAGCCAAGTTTTTATCATTCTCAATTTCTTTTCGATTTTCGTACCTTGACTGCAATATTGCAAACACTTTTTTGGTATTGTTCTGCCGATAGACCTATCTATAACAATAAAGGCCTAACTTGTAGCAGCGCCGCGTTGCTGCTGCAGCGAAATGTGCATCAGTGACGTCACGGGATGCTGATGCTGCTGAAGCTGGGCGAGTTCAGCAGCCAATCAGAACCCAGCTGATCTGTCTCACCAGCCAATAGCATGCTAGTTATCATCGCACCTTATCCATCGACTAGCTAGCCTCTATCAGCAATTTCTGCGGCCACCGCAAACGTAGACGGCCGACATGTTAGCGCCAAAGACATAGGGTCATGCATGGATATCAACAGGCTATGTTCGGAATACCTTTCATTTGTACATTCGCAAGTATGCTTCTGCCATAAATGCAGTTTTCGTCGCTAGCTAAAACCGAGCTTTTGGGCCTTACTAAAAATAAGTGAATAAGTGAAACGAAAATTTATATAGCGTGTAACGTTTTAAAATAGTTTCCGTATTCCACAGGCCGATTGTTCGGAACTCAGATAAAGCGAGATGGCCGACATCGTACACTCGATAAATTTAGTTACTTAATTTAATTTTAATCAATAAGAATCAGAAGCGACAATATTATTTAAGTGTGTCACCAACAAAATTAATATCTCTTCTTAAGTTAATTTGTTCATTCTCTCCTGTCACTGAAAATCCGTTAAATAGCAAACGTAACAAAAAATACAATTATTAATGCAATTAAATTGAAGCGAATGATTTTGAAAACTTCAGCATTTGCGTCGATGCTGAGCATGCTGTCCTAAAGATATAATTATGCGATAACTTTTGTTAACTCAGCCGTCTTTCATACACATAGACCCTTTATATGCCAAGATACATAGAAGCTGTATCGTGAATAATGCAGAAACATTTGCATTATGCGAAAAGAGCAAACCTCCTGATCGCGAATCCAATCTGAGCCACCATCATGCACCCCCATAAACTCCGCGGCGTTTAAATATTTACGGCATTTATCGTGTGTTATTTCAGCAAACTCACTTCTCAAGATGTCTGCTTTCCGCTCAAAGTGTCAACTACTGTCGCTGCAGTGCATGCCATCGACGTAGTAGGCCTATTATTATTCTCTGGGTACAGTAAGTGAGTGAATTAAAGAACGATTAACGCGTGCATGACGCCGCAATTCTGTTGCGTGTCAACATGCGTCTTCGTCTGCTGCTGTTACTCACTGATGATGATGATGTGTACTTTTTGCGACTTGGCGACGACGTGGAAAACACCGGCGCAATTAAAAGCCGATAAACGCGCGCCTGCGGTGCGACGGCGATTGCCGATGCACTGTGGGATGGTTCTGGAGACAGAAAGCTTCATCACCCACAGTGCACTAGCAGCAGCAGCCGCAGCCGCGGTTAGTAATTGACACGTTGCCGTCAGCTAATGACATGCAGCAAGCGAGCGCACAGGTCTCGGCTGGCTGTCGTATCAATTTGTCAGACTGGCACTACCCACCGTTCGGCGTATACGTCGGCGCGGCCTGGCTCCCGCGGGTACCAGGAGCTGCTTGCCCTGCACCGCCCCCTGCCATGCACTGCCTCGCCCGCCGGCGTCAGACCACAGCCGCACCGATTGCTTGGGACGACTGCGATGAAGTCAGGAATATATTCGTACTGACGTGCTCGAGTGAAGGCCAAAATGAACGAACGAAAATAACTTGTATATAGGTTGCAAAAATTTGGCAGAAAATGTAAGAATTGAAATGTTGCACTTTATGTGAATGAGCATAAAAGTAGCTGTAAACTAATACTGGCAATTTTTACAACAAATCTGAATCTTTTGCCTTACACAGAAGTAAGACGACGGTGCAAAGTTCTTCTTCGTCAACTGATAGAAAAGTGTGCCAAAATCTGAAGACAATCAGACGGTCAATACGAATCGGAGTTGCGGAATAGCAAAGCTATACTTCAACGCTGAAAATACTATATAAAACAATTTAATGGACGTTTCCATTGAAAGTTCTCGAACGACGTTTGCCATGCCTCTCGCACTTTAAACCCCATGCAGGAAGGCTGGAGCGGTTGTCATAGATACGGGAGGCAGTCTTGCTGCTGCTGCTGCACTTGAAGCAAAACGCCTGCAGATTGGTTCAACGTTATCATGCGGTATATGAACGCAGCGGCGTGGCGCCTGCAAACGAGCCATCCCGTCTGACTGAGTCTGACAGCCATGCAGTATAGCCTTCTGAATATACGTGTTCTTGCAATACCGCAAGTCTTAACGGCGCATTATCTAGCTATTAAAAATTTTTGCTTTCGCCTGTTAACAAAACAGTACAAGTGATTTGAGCAAAGCTCACGTGACGCGCGATAGCAGCGGCACTGCCACTTTGGCAATCAGTGTAGGCCTACAGCAATAATATAGGGTATTAACGCATCTTAAAAGAGTACTCAAATATGAGGCCTCCGTACGGAAGACTCCTCCAGTTTAAGAGATTGAAACTTAGATTCTTAAAAATGTACGTTCTATGCTAAAAATATCATACGCAGGTTATCCAGGTCTATCTAGAGCCATTTCGGCGCAATTCACTCTTAAAATGTGTGTCGCAGCCGGAAATCGCAAAAAATTACTAAAACCCTCATTTTGGGGGTTCAAAATCATTTAAGGTCATCAACGTTGACAGCAGTAAAGAGCTTGTCACTATTGCTTAAGTGTTATGTTAAGCAGCATATCTGTGCATATGCGCAACCGTTTTCACGCTACACGAGATAATTGCGGTAAAATAACCACTTTTAAGGGGGTAGCCGTCTTTGATGCCCGCCTGCGCCGGCCTCCTTGAACTTAGGGGGTCGTGACTTGGACTGCTAAAATCTACGTTTAATGCTGAAAATTTCATACGCAGGTTGTGTTGGTCCATCTCCAGCCATTTCGTCGCAATCCAGTGTTGAAATGTGTGTTGCATCCAAAAATTGCGAAAAATTCACTAAAAACCCATTTTTGGTGGGCTCAAGGTCGTTTAAGGTCATCGATGTTAATAAATCTAAACAGCCGATCACCAGTGCTTGTTATGATAAGCAGCATGTCTGTACCTATCTGCAACCGTTTTCACACTATACGAGCCAATAACGGCAAAGTATAACGTCTCTTTATGGGGGTACCCCTCTGACGCCCTCGTTCGAGGGGAATCTCCTCACCGAAGGGCACGAAATTTTGTCACGAAAAACTAGAGTCCTTGGGGCAGCATCCAGTGAAGATTTCGTGATCCTAGCTTGCACCGTTTTGACACAATACAGCAGTGTGACAGACAGACGGACGGACGGGCGGACGCCCAGGCCATGGCTATAAGACGCGCGAAGCATCCTGCAATCGCGCGTAAAAACTAACAGCTGAAATGTACTGAGCACGTGTCACATAATTTTGCCCGGAACAAACGGCGGAACGGGCTATTTTTTTGCCCACGGAAGAGACTGCAGTATTTTTTGCAGCATTGTCGCTAAGATTTTGTCTCCTTTTCTCTTTTTCTCTTTTAACACGATAACTCATTAATCGCTGCAGTTATATTGATGAAAGTTCGGATGAGATGTTGCCTATACCACGACAACATCTAAAAACCTACCGAATAAGGTCATACGTCATGACATGGGTTTTTTTAGAGGTTCTGCAGTGTGATTATATTGATACCTATGCAGATATAGCCTAACGTATAGTGGTAACGTATAGTGGTAAATTGGCGATCATATCGCCAATACGATATGATCCGCAAATATCGATATCTGCCAGTATATAGGCGACGAAGATGAGGTAACGGAGCCGCTAAAGTTGCGCTGAGTGACGGGTGTGGGCGTGGACCACCTGCGACGAACTGATGCAATAACTGTCAATGACGCAGATAATTGATGCTTCTTGCATGAAGTATCATCATCGTCAGCAGCAGCAGCTGCTACAGCAGCAGCGGGGAATGACATACTGCTAACAAGCCGTGTGTTCATCGGCAGAGCAGGCCGCCGGTTAAATCGGTCAAAACACGAATGAGTAATTAAAAACTTTTGCTGCATGTATTACAATCATAATTAATTGCAATTAAACTATGAGACAGTGCAATTCTGATTCCCAAGGCGAGGAAAATTTACAGTTTCATTATAAACTATCACCAATGTACACAGGGCGCGTCAATAAAAAGCTGTCCCGTAAGAAAATTATCTATCTTTGAAACAGTGAAATATAAACCACCACATTTGCAACGCCCGCAAGAGAAAATTCAAGACATATACTCGAGTATCACAAAAATATTCTGTTTGATTTAAAAATTATACCTATTTGAACTCAAAAATGCATTTTTTTCAAAACAAACAAGCAATCAAACAGAAATATAATATAATTTTATTACGCGCGAAAGCAGGTGCTTTAGCGCGTCTTAGCCATCACAATTCTGTATGTCTGTCTGTCTGTCTGACACACGGGTGGATCAGTCAAAGCGGTGCAAATCTTTACCGTCGGCTGCGTGGAAGACTCTAGTTTCAGGAACCGTAAAGCTTTACCTTAAATTCGAAGGGGGTCACCCCGAACGAGGGCGCTAAATGAGAGAGTGGTGAGAAAATTGGCGATTTTTAGCCAATACGTCGTTGTATCTCAGTAACGGTGCGAGATCTTTTCGTTCATAATAATATAATAATAATAATAGTAGGGCTTAGGTTACTATTAATCACTAGGAAATCGTACACTGGCTCTCGATTGACGCCAAATTCAATGACTTTGGATGACCTTGAACGCCAAAATAGGGGGTTTTATGGATTTTCTGGCGACTTCGGGCTGCGAAACATTTCAAGAGCGAATTGCGCCGAAATCAATAATGAGATAAACATGGACAAGCTGCGAATGAAATTTTCAGCATTGAACATAGATTTCGATGGTCCAAGTCTCGATTTTCTATGTTCAAGGAAACCTGCGCACGAAAGCATCAAAGAGCGGTACCCCCGTAAAAGTCGTTGGCCAGTCTTTCGTGAAAACGGTTGCAGATCACCATATAGGCATGCAGCCTATCACAACAAGCACTACTAATGACGAGTTTTTAGTCGCATCAAGATCGATGACTTTGAAAGACCCTGAACTTTCAAAATAAGGGGTTTTTATTGATTTTTGCGATCTTCGGCTGCAGCGCACATTCCGAGAATGAACTGCTACGAAATGCCTGCAGGAGATAGACTGATAGTTTGCGAACAGGAACTGATGTAGGCTATTATTATTATTAAAGAGGCTCCCACAGTGGCAAAAACCAAAAAATGTTGCACTGACGTCCGACATTTTCCCCCGTAAAGCTCCTTTTTGTGGGGCCCCTGTTCGACCAAACATGTCAAACATGCCTAAATCCGCCTCTGCACAAAACCATCGACCGACTTTACCGAAACCGAGTTAAACCGAGTTTAAATGTAAGCCACTGACGTTTTAACGCACTCATAGTCGCACGCGATGTAAAATAACGCAGTGATGATACTGCAAAGAATATCTATATGATTTATATGGCGCACCTGCCGGCCTTGGTGACAATCATCTCGGTGCCGAGTGAATCGAACTCGTCCCAGAGCGACTTCATCTCGAGCTGGGCGCCGACTCCGAGTAGCTTGGGATGCAGAGGTTTCTCCGGCCTGACGGCGGCCGTGGGTGAGGTACCGGCGGTAGTGTCGCCCGGTGTGGTCCGTCCGTCACCCTGGGTGGTCTCGCCACTGTCCGACTGGGTGGCCGGTGAGCTTGGTGGACTGGTGGCCCGCTGCTGTCTGTCACCTGCACCGTGCACGCGAGATTTATTTATTTACAAACGTATTTGTTTAAAACATAACTTTGTAAAAAAAACACTAAACACGTATTCTTTAAACTTAAATCAAACAATTTCTAAAAACTAGCCTAAACACAAGCGAGTCTACAACAATGCGCAAATCGGGTGGCAGAAAAGTTTTCGAGGCCACCGACGACAGTCGTAGCGTGGCTTGAACGTTTTTATACTCATGGAGCCATTAAAACGATGTTAATTACTTGTGACCAGTTAACTCACATTTCAGAAATGTTCCCTGTTGTGAAAACGGTTTTGCCTGTAGCAGTTTAAACGCTGGTATCTACATTCTTGCTATTTGGCAAATGTCTACGTTTACTACGAAAGACTGCCGCTCAAGTAATGCACTCAATGTGTCCGTGCACACTGTGACGTAATATGCCAGCCAATATGTTATACAGTCGTTATAAGTATGCACTAGATACTGCACTGCTAGGGTGGTTAAGCGAGCACGTAGTACAAGTTTATACCAATCCAGACAGTGCGGTATCGTAATTAACCACTCTGATGCAATGGCACAGAAGACATCGTCGTTTGCTTTATGACGCACGACTGCAACCGAAAGTTGTAAAAACTATGGTGGTCAGTGCGAGCAGAGTGTGATTTAAGTAAGTGTGAATCGGTCACCTGTGTTGGCGGCGGTTGTCGCCGGAGTCGTGGTCGAAGACTCCTGCAGACTGGATGTCCTTGCGTCAGCGCCAGCAGCGCTGCTGCGAGCCGCGAGACTAGCGACACCCAGCGGAGACGATGTGTAACAGTCCACCGCCGCCGCGCTCGACAAATACGCTACAACCCAACATATCACAAACACTGCGGTTTCAGGGTAAAAGGATGTGTGTAGCTATTCATGGAAACCCATCTCAGAGCTACGGAGCGTCACCTGCCATATGGATTCACAGAGTGCCACATGCCACCCGACACAAACGAACGCGCCCCATCTTAACCGGTACTCTGTTTACCTACTCCGGATAGATGTAAGGCTAAGTTGACCTTGGTGGCTACTTATATGCCAAGATGGTTTGCATAATGTCTGCGTCGAGTCGTATTGTAGATTAACTTGATTAGGAAGGTTCAAGAGCATGAAATTCGGAGAAATTCAGGCATGAATGTAAAATAAAATCCCGGCAAAATATTGCGACTGACAGCAGGACGAAATAGGTCATGAAATAAGACATATTATCGCACTGTGGCGTTCTTTTAGAACATGTTAAGTCCATCCGGTGTCCTAGTAATGAAATCTGACATTTTGTGCAGCGCAGCTGCTGTGTATGAGCATGCGCAGTTGCTAGCAGCTGCTGCAACTGCTGCTGCCTGGCATGCTCAGCCAAGCCGTTGACGTCGTCGTCAGAAGTGTAAACAGACCATCAATTTGTAGTTAATACTCAATCACCAACACACGGCCAGTGTTTGCATTGCGCAGCGCTAATTATAATAAACACTCAAGCCCTATCTACAGTCACTGCAATTTGTTGTGAATTTGTTGTTGAGGCTTGGAGGCGTAACGGTTAAGACGTTGAGCCTACGATCAAGAGGTAGCGGGTTCGAATCCTGGTCCGGTCGGACGAGTAACTGTCTGCGGACAGATAACTCAACTCAGTCTTTCATCCCTCGCGATAGATAAACCTAGTACTGGCCTGTCTGGCTGGTGTTAAAATGGAGCGTTCATCTGGGTCGGTGTGATAGACTATATATATACGATATGGCAGATGACTCTCCGTGGCTCTGAGATGGGTTTTTCACAAAGATATATACAGTACAACCCTTTTAATCATTTAGCATGATATATGAGGTATACAAGCTCTATGACAAAACCACAAGAAATCAAAATGGTGTTTGGGCTTTTGTAGTTTAGTGTGCATGTGACTGCAGTGTGAGTCTGAGACGTATACGCGCCATTGCAACACGACACATAACGTGTCGTAACTTAGCTAACCTAACCTAACCTTACAGCTCTAGCCTCTATCCACAGCCACAGCAGTAACACGCGACAGCTGGACGAATTCATTAAACTAACGCAATTTAAAGTCGGCAAACCCACATCCAAACGCTTTCGTTTCGCCAACAGAAGTGCAATATAGTTGCTATACATAAAGCCCCACGGCCAAAATATTGCCCGACGATATCTGAAACGCGGCAAACGCCGGAAGGTCGTCAGACAAAGTTCAAGATATTGTTTAGAAAGCTACAGTCAGCAGAAATGTCGAAAATTTTCAAAGACAGGCAGTATTAAAGGTTTTATGATAGCGAGGGCTGACCGACAGACGACCAATCTCGCATCCTGGAAAGAATCAACTGGCTACCTCGCAACCGGTCATCCGATCCAATTCGCGTTTGGTTTAATAGGGTAATAGGGTAAGGTTTTCGGGGTTTAGACCTATATACGTATATCAAGATTGGCAAGATACTAAGTACAACTGCACAGTAGGTCTACGTTGGTCACTGCAGGTCGTCAAGATCTGCGGCCTGCCATTCAGCGGAAGTTGGTCGTACCGCGCTATCGATTAAACAGTTTCGATCGTTGGCGGTTTGCTGTTGCGGACTCCGCTTCGACTTGGAATTCGCTCGCTGCCTGACAGTCTTCGTGACACAGAACTGAGTCTCGACACCTTCACACTTCAGCTGAATAATGCTCTCTTTGCGATATACTGACGACAAAATGTACTATCAGTACATTAGATATTTTTTCGAGTTGTTACACTTTACTTACTTATAGGCCTACTTAGTTTATAATATATACCGTCTACAGTACAGATTCGAGCACAATTTCAGCAGCGGCATCCCATAATGCACCGGCAATGACGTTGCTGCTGCTGCAACAAGCAGGTTGGTCTTATCACGGCGTCATGCAGTAGGCCTACATGCACGTAAACATTAACTTGTTGCAATGCCAATGCACCTTGCTGCCTTGCAGAAGTGCGCTAAACAATACACTATAGCAACTCAGGCGTGCAATGGAAATAATTGCGTATACATAAACTAGCTCAGCAGCAAAAACGTTTTCCTCTTGCTTGTCTGTAGTCCACGATTGAATACAGGTTGACAGTGTTTGAAACGATAAAGAAACCGTTGTTATGAATGGCGGCATTACAGGCCATGCTCGTCTGCCCATCGGTTAAAGATCTCAACTCGAAATATAAAAGTGGACTTTTATTTAAAATTCAATAAAGTAAGCGCCGTATAAACGGCCCGTATATGCATAGCAACACGGACGGTCGCATAATATGCCGGTCCATACCGGACCTAGACCGACATATTTTCTAACTATTTAACGTAGTAGGCCTAATCTTATAACTTGCGACAAATCGGTACACTGTCGCGAAATCAGCTGAATGTCCAACACGCCAACTCTGTTGGCTGCAATACTCGCTGACGACGTAAACAGTAAAGCACTGTATTGAAAATTAATAGCATAAAAGTATCTAATTTGTGATGATCAGTGTAAGTGCAGTGAGCTGGAGAGAGTAGATTTGTATCCGGCTGCCGTGGCGACAAAACGCCAGTGCAGAGCGACGTTATCAGCTTGTTGGTCGAATGTCACCGCAGATTGTTGACAGAATGAATGGTCGACATCAGCCGATGTTTAGTTGGACCTTTTGCCGTCGGTCATTGTATACCCATCAATTCGCACTGCCCTCTTTTTTCCTTTTTCTTAACTTTCCGAATTTCCGCCCCAATTTCTTTTTTGCCCTTTCTTCCTTTTTCTCGCTTTTTGAGGAGCGCGCCGTACATGAGCGCCGCCATAGGCCTATCGGTCCGGACCAACAAACGCATTTTGGCCAAAATTATACCTTCAATTAATACTAACAATCATTGTCTATTTGGTATACTACCTGCGGAGAATGAACATGAACACGAAATACGCAAACGCGGTCATAATTTTGTTTTACCTCACTGTACTTCCAATCTTTTTAAGGCTCTATCTTTAAACAGATGTTTGTTTAGTTTAATTTAGTATGTGTAGACAATTTTAGTTTGGTTTTATTATCCGAGTGTTACATGTTATTTTACTACAATGAAAATTTCATAGTTTGTAGACTTCATTTGTCAACAGACACATGTTTGTTAAATTGAGTGTAGTGTATTGTAGTTGAGTTTATATTCAGTGTTTGTTTCTATTTGTATATTTCTTGTAGTGTTATAAATTTGTATTGCTCACAACAGTGTATGATGCATGGTTGATGCGTCTCATTAAACCAGTCATTCATTCATTCATTCAAAACAGACTAAGAGTATCATAGAGGTGGCTATTTTGTCCTCGTCTCGCATAAAGTGCACACACTATTCTAACTTTATGCTTTTGCTGTATTTCGCAGTCCATCGTATTTCGCGGTCATGTTAAGCTTATTGCGGTGGTAATCTGGCGGGCATAATCAGCATATTGCATTGCAGCATGTCACCTGACAGAGTATCGACCTGTCATCACACCTATCATATGCTCTCATGGGCTACCTGACATGCAGGTAACTCGAGCACGTGTCACGTGAACTTTATGCACCGCCCAGTACCAATATATGTATCAGTTTCAGCGCTTTTACTCATGCGCGCTGCAAAAACCTTCCATCGTTCTGTTTTCGGATGCAACGAGAATGCATGCATGTTAAACTGTTATTTAAAATAATGTTGCATAGCGATTTAGCCAAAGAGAGCTAATTATACTAACATGATGTGTTATATTTTTTAAACAATATTTATTGCATTTCTGGCATTTGCAGCTGACAAAATGTTTCATATAACCCAAGCACTTTCGGCTGCCGGGCATGCACGAAAAATGCACGAAAGGTTGCGTTCTTGGACGCCGAAAAATAGCAAACACCAAAGACACAATACGAATAGACAAAATACTGCCAAAAGATTATTCTATAGCCAATTAATCATAAATAATGTCGTGCCCACTGTCAAGGAAAGACATCTTATGACTTGTGCTATGACTAAGTTTAGAAACGCCTGCAACGACCGCTAAATAAAAGGGGACAAAAGTTATACATGTACATTGTATGATCCATATAATAAGTAAAATTTACTAACACATCTAATATTGATTACTGTATACCTTCCATGGCTTTAAGGCCGCCTGTATATCCGTTGACGTCATTATGATGCTGATGATGATGCAAGTTCCAGTCATTCTGATACTGACAGTCACCGCTAGACGTCGCCGCCGTCGCCGACATGCGACACTGCGCAGCCGCAGAGACCGATGACGTCACCGGATGTTGATGCTGCGCCGCGCCTGCGCAGTAGCCGTACGACGCAAACTCAGCCGCTACTTCCGGGTCCGACATGATGGACGCTATGGCGAAGGCGTTAGCTCGGACCGAAAGCGGGTTCTCCATAGAGCAACGGACGACCGACACTTAGGCCTACTACTCGCGAGTCTCTCGACTGACTCCAGAATGTCAGGTTCACTATATAATCGCTTGTCTACAGTTCAGAAACGGGCAGACGAATCGAATCAGCGACGACTCGAGTAGGCCTACTACTTGGTAACTAACTCTTGGCTATCTACACTCTACTGATCTATGTTTGCAGAACCCACTCAGTTAGGAAGTGATGCGACAAATCCGCATCTTCATCAGCATCAGCACTAGCAGCCAGTTGCTGCTGCTGAAGCTGTTGGCCACGCCCAGCGACCAATCAGCGTCGCTCAATAGACCGCAGCCATGCCCATCGTCCATCCGTCCAACTTCAGCACTGTCCAGTTCATCAGATTCAGATCTTGTCCGTTTCAGAGCCTTAGCTGTTAGCCCTTGGTCGTCGCCAATTATTATCAATTTTTGGTCTGTCGCAAAATCCACAAAAAATCCTTTTTTATCGAAAAATTTTCGCCCATTTAAGGCTGAAACCTCCAATTTAAAAAAATTGAGCAACATTAAACAGAATTAAAATTTTCAGCTAGCGAAATCTTCTCGGAAATCTGTCGGAAATTTGCACTATTTTTCCAAAGTAGACATAGGGCCTAGCGATTGAGATATGAAAATCAATCGATATTTAGACGAAGGGGTGTCTACGTCCATCGAGGACTATACGATCAAGGCGTATTACTTTTCTCAAGGGGCAACTTTTAGGACTTCAGGGGGGCAGTTATCGTTCCACCAGAACTTGATCAAAAGTGTTTTGTGAGGTTAAAATTGCAACAAATTTATTTCTGCCCCGGACCCCACTATCGCAAAAATGAAACTTAATAAAACCTTTATTATGCCGTTCAAGGTCATCCGAGGTCATTGCTTTCGGTACCAAAAGAAAGCGCGTGTATAGACTTTTTATTAGCGATAAATAGTAATCTTGGCCTTATCTCACATCGTTTTTGAGTTACGGCGACTTAGGGCCTATTGGTTAAAAATCGCGAATTTTTCTACCCCTTCCCCGTTTACTTAGCCGCCTTAGTTGGGATGATCCAGTTCGAATTTCCGGAAAAGCTTTACGGATCCAGGAACTAGAGTCTGTTACGAAGCTTCGTGATCTAGCCTGGACTGTTTTGATACAATCGCAGAGCGTGACGGATGGACGGACAGGCGGACGGATAGACAGACGCCTCGACGATAGCTATAACGTGCGGCATTACAGTGCTGTCGCGCGCAAAAGCATTGCCAGTAATGTATCCACGGTTAGCGGGGGCACTCAAGGCGTTCACTTCTTTCCAGAAATATTTTGATTTTTTTGCGTCAACTTGGTGTGCTTGGGTGCATTTTGACACTATTTCGAGAAAAAAATAATTAGCTTAAAGTTCCACAGATGATCTCCATTTTTGGTCTCTTGAGAGGCCATTTTCCCCAGTGCCCCATATGCCTATAGCCACGCCATGACTGAAAAAAATATTTGCAGGGCCGTCATCCATGAGGCTGGTGAGGCTGAATTAAGTCTCAGGGCCCAGGCCCCAATAGGGGCCCGGACAGCGGACCCCAAAATTTGTACACAGTTAATTAAGTGGTCTGCTAGTTCTATAGACTAAAACTTTTGCCAATTCTGCGTAGAACACTTCAATTCTGCCTTTATTGTTTAAGCAAAAAAGTAGCAGTACAAAGATAACTAAAATAAAGGCAATATTACAAATATATGTATGAGGGACCCTCGGTCGCTCTCAAACCTCAGCGTCCGAAGGGACCATGATCGGGCTCTTAAATATTCGGGCAAGTTGCCTTATCTGCCTCCCCTCCTCATAAACGAAAGAGTCCCCCTACACCTATGTCACCAAGCCCATAATAATAATTATCACTGCAGGCGAGTCGAGAGAAAGGATAGAGGGGGCGAAGATACCTTAGCCCCGCGACGTTTGGAGGCCCTGCCGTCGCTCAAAACTTTAAAATAGGCCTACACCAAAGCGCGCCATTTTAAAAATAAAATTTAAAATTTTTCTGTTTAGAGGGGCCCCGCGAAAATGTTTTCCCGGGCCCTACTCTGGCTCTCAATGAGCCTGATTAGCAGTCTAACTTTCGCTATTTTAGGGAGGGCCGCCCGTCAGTAACGTAGCCAGAAATTTCAAT
>Ga0056128_1000869_pt1 | contig 30738 bp, 20 predicted proteins | sample WorMetLIZISLAND2_FD_71113 | JGI IMG/M metagenome (GOLD analysis project Ga0056128, IMG submission 71113) | Marine gutless worms symbiont microbial communities from Max Planck institute for Marine Microbiology, Germany - Olavius geniculatus... ...
CCCCCAAAATTTTGGACTGACGTTATAAAATTTGGCCTACTACTGATCACCATGCAGAATTTCATGCCGGTGGCCAGCAGAGCTCAGAGATCTCGCGTTGGAATAAATAAATAAACTAGAAATTTGGGGCAAAGCCCAATGTGAGTTCACCTGGCACCGTAAGTCCAATTGAGGGGAAAATTCATGGGGATGAAATTCCCCCGGTGGCAAAGTCACGTGACCCGAACTCAAATGCATTAGCGTATGCAGAACGCCCAATGTCGACTTAGGGTAGGTCAATATGTGCACCTATAACTTTTTTGTTAGTGGACCAAAGTTCACCACATTTTTTGTTCGATGGGGGATAAAACATCACTGTTTTCCACTTGCCGATATCTCTATGCATTCCAGAGATATTTGTGGTAAAAGTCAAAAGTTTTCGTACATCGCACCAAATTTTGGACGTTTTTTGCCTTCCAAAATTTTAAGGGGGCAGTGCCCCTTTGAAAGTTGTACCCGCATTATCACCCCAACCTAGAGGCAAAGTATCGTGGGGCTACTCCCACTACCCCCTAAGTTATAGGTGCGCACTTGCTGAAATTTAAGCCAATTTTAAACCCCCCTTTGATAAAAAATTGTCAGGGGGACCCCATTCCCAGTGGGGGGTGCGCTAGTAAGGCTTTGCCGTTCTCTAGTGCGTGTAAAAATTTGGGGGCACAGGGGCCAAAATCTGGTCTTCCGAAAAAGTTGATTTTGGTGGGTGCGATTTTACCACTAGATCTCCCTGATTTGTGGACCAAAGTTCACTGAACTTTTTTTACCCAACTCAGGAAGAATTGTGGTACAAAATGTATTTGTCTGATTCTGAATATCTTCGATTCTTCATCCATTCCGGAGATATTTGCTACCAAATTTTATAGTCATCTGAAATCGGGCCAAATTTTGCATGTTTTTGGCCACTAAATTTTTTTGGAGTTGAGTTTCCAAAATTTCGGACTAGCATTACAAAATCTGGCCTAGGTCTGATCAACGTGCAAAATTTCGCGCTGATCAGCTGACACATCTCGAAGGTCTCACGATTGGAATAAACAGTAAGAACAGATCTGTGGTAAAACATAAGTCCGCTCCGAAACTATTGTTTCCAGGCGGACTAAATAGAATTTGGTTACTTCTGGTGACAGTTCTTAGATGGTCACAAATGACTTAAGATGGTTTGCAAACCTGGGAAAAGAAGATGCACATAATTACCTAACTGTTCTTGTGATCTTGGTCGCCACACCAGCCGTAAATGCAGCTGTATTGCTATCTCCCACCTTACCTGCATAGTTGAGCATTGCCATTCAGTTGTACGCATTATATGCACTACGCAGTATATGCTCAATATTGCTGATATACGTATAGTCGTCCACATATCCGCAGCAGCATTGCAAACAATTAATGTGCACAACTGCAGCATCATCCATGTGTGGATGGATCATGTCCACATGTGCGTTAGCATTCTGCTTCTTTTTATACGTGTGTAGTACGTGCAAAGTGTGAATCCTGCTTTATGCTTCCCCACATTGACATCTGAGGCTTACCTGGCATGCTTAGAGTGAATACAAGAGTGAATGGATGTGCTGCAGAGACAACTAATATTATTGTAAAATTGCAGTCTAGTGACACATAACGTCTACATGTGCCGTATGGGACAGGTGAACAGATGGGCAGGATGTGCAATGTGACCATTCCTTAGGATGTCTGCATAGAAATTATGCATTGTGTTTTTTATTTTTTGTAGCTATTGAGCTTTCTTTGAGACTTGCCTTATTAACAGCTTGGCTTGTTTCCAGGTACACTTTGGGTCCACTTATGTGTGTGTGACATAAATATCCTGAAGTAAAGAATGGAAAAATACCTGAAAATCACCAAGGTTGGTAATGGACTGGATGAAATTTGATTATTTTAGATACATACACACACTCCATTTTTTTGAAAAGTGGAAAGCATTTTGGTTTATTTTTCTTGTGAAATTAGAGATTGCAGACTTGTATCTTTGGGCTTTGATTTATTGTTTAAAATTGTTTTTGGATTTTACTTTTTTCATCCAAATGTAATAATAAATAGAGATAATCAGTATGGAATTGTACCAGTACCTCATAGCAGTTGCAGAAACACTGATATATTTATGTGTAAACTGTAATGCAGGCTCTGACAACCACATCGCAGAAAATACACATCGTTCTCGGAAATATCTCATGTGATTTGGACTCAACTGTTTGTGCACTGGTGTATGGCTACTTTCAACACAGCAGACATGGTAGCAGTGTCGAGGTGTACGTTCCAGTGCTCAACATCCGTCGTGCTGACTATTCGCTACGCACCGATGTCACGCACATTCTCGGACGATGCGGCCTGGGTGATAGCAGCTTGTTGACATTTCGAGATGACATCGACTTGCATTTACTGCACTCGAACGGTCGCCTAAAGTTGACGTTGGTCGACTGTCATACATTGCCTCAGGAAGACAGTGTGCTGGATGAGGCATTGGTTGAAGTGATTGACCATCGACCCAGAGCACGACCCGACAAGAAAGGGTAAACTAAACAGCCAAGTTGTTATCAACAAGATCACATCACAAGTTATAATGTTCATATGTGTATCTGCTTGTATGGTTCACATACATACTGACAGTGAAATTATTTGATGTCAACTAACAAAGAAACAAAGTGATGTTTTCGATATTTGCTGTTGCTCAATATTTTCACACATCACTGGCCGGCTGAAGACTGAGGTTTCTTGTAAATTTGTAATTTGCATGTGGCGTTTTTTATTAGATTTTGCAGCAGAAACAATGGGTTGCTTTGGTTTTTTTTGTATTGTGTGCTCTAAACACCTACTTGTCTTATTTAGCTATAGCATAATGTTGATTGTTGGAAATACTAGATGACTATTGTGCTAATCAGTGCAGTTTCTGATTTCTTTGAGTTATTCATTTTAATTTGTTTCTGATATTTGTTTTTTTTTTCAGCGTCAAAACGACAATCGAACTCGTTGGTTCATGTTGCACACTGATTACAGAGATGTTACTTGAAGCAGCGTTTGCCATTTCTGACCAAGTGTGCGAAATGTTGTACAGTATGTATCACGTCTTGCTAGAAATATTTCCATAAAGTTCAACGTGCGACTGTCTGACTGAGCAGCATCCATTCACTAGCTTATTAGTGATTTTGCACATTTGGAAGATAGAAGTTTAAAATTTCCTGACTTGTGCTGAAAAATTGAGAACAAACTCCTCACATTTGTGAGGCAGAAGAGCTGACACCAAATGTTACTCTTTGTGTATGCCAAATCCTTTATAGGCTGTGAGATTTCAGTCTATTAGTTTCTCATATTTATAGCAATATGTTTGTGCTGCTTTATGCGAAATAAAGTATGTATAATATTAGCAACTTGTGTGTTTAAAGCTATATAGCCTTTGCTGTGTAGTGTTAAATGCTGTAGGATTCGTTGTGACTGTTTGCAGTTGTTTTGTCCTGGGGCCTAATTTACAAAACATCGTACGACAAATATACGACACTGTTACAACATACGGAAGGTTTACGACAAGTGTACGATAAAACGCGATTTACAAAAAAATCATACGACAAAGTTACCACAAAAGTTACGACAAAACATACGACGTCATACCACAGCATCAAGCATGCATGCAGCAATTATTTTGATTTTTCTTAGTGTATAATTCTCACATAGTGCCGTAAAATGTATAAATTTTGTTTGTGGTAACTTCAGGCAGCGAAATCGCCACAGACTCGGTTCACTTGTTGTTGTTTACACCGTTGGCAACAGCGGATGCAGACGATCGGCGTGCAGCGCCATGCGCCGCCAGCTCAGTGACACTGCGTTGCGATTGGTTGAAGTCTTGGTCAAGGTCAACGTAACTACGGTTGATTGGCTGGCTATTTTTAGCAACTACGGAGTTACAACAAAATTGCAAGAGAGTTACGAAGTCGTAAAATCAGCTTCCAAAATTCGGATACAACATTTTTACGACATTGTAAGTTGTTGATTTACAACAAAGATACGACAAAGTTGCGAGGATTTTATGACAATTTTAGGATTGTCTTAGGCCTCTGTCTTCATTGATGTATCATATGTAGTCTAGTTAGCCTACATCATGACTATTTTAATGTTTTTGTCATTGCGTTTGGTTGACTCTTTGTTAGTTTCTGTGATTTTTCAGGCACTATAATACTGGACACAGTTTGCCTGTCGGAGTCGGCTGGTCGCAAAACGCCCAAAGATGATGTCATTATCGCTAAACTGCAGACACTGCAACCTTCATTAGACAGACACAAAATATTTGATGAGCTGCTGATGATTAAGCATAATGATACCGCAAGTAACTGTCATGTTTTCTTTACTCGCTTACTTTGCTTACTAGTGTGGTAAGTATACGGTACAGTTAGTAATTCAGCAGTTTTGCTGTTGGTGAATTACAACTTTGCAATTAATAATTAGTTTTATGCTGACAATATATAGTTCTGGTTGTATAGAATTCTGTTAAAACATTCTATAGGACACTGCTGACATTCTGGAACATGATCTCTAGTACCCCGTACTAAAAACTAACATCAAAAGAAGCAGGCTTCAATAATATTGAAGTTCTGTCATATGTCATATGTCTGTAAATACATGATTGCAGAAATGAAAACAACACTTTTAGGGGGTATCCCTCTTTGATGCCTTAGTTTGAGAGGAACCCCTGCACCCACTGGCATGAAATTGTCACGATAAACTAGAGTCCTTGCAGCAGCTTGCAGTGTAGATCTCGTGATCCTAGCTTGCGTCGTTTTGACACAATACCGCAGTGTGACAGACAGACGGATGTACAGACAGATGCCCAGACGATGGCTAATATGTGCGAAGCATTCTGCTGTGTAAAAAAAAATGTAGCAGTTTCTTAGAAATTCAGTTTCTGTGGTGCAATAATTACAAAGTAATTGGCGAGATGTGCATAGCGCAGAAGAAACTGTTTTTATAGATCTAACAACACTGGAGTTGTTACGACGAGACGTCAAATTTGCAAGTAATGGGACATTTTCCATTCCAGTGTCGGCTATTATTACTGAGATGCAGGTATTGTGCTCATAGCTTGAGGTACTGGTATTAAATGTTTTATAAATATTTTATGGGCTCAGGGCTGTTAATAGTAATGACCGTATGAACTAGTTTCTTACTGATGTGTCAAGCAATGTGAGAATGTGGGAACTTTTTTGACATTTTGCTTTGCACCATCATTGGTACCCAGTAATAATAGCACTTTACTGTATTTTAAACTTTCTGTGTGTGGTATTCTGTATTGGGTAATACATTTTGCAGCAGGAAAGGAGTGAAAAAACGATGGTTTAGTTTTGTATTCTGCTAGCAATTTGTTATTTGTTTATCTTTGGCAGAAATTTCTGTGTCGCAGTAATCTGGCATCGGATTTAAAGACATTTGCAAGTGAGAATTCGGCCCCAGCCTTGGTTATGATGTTCTTGCACACTGTTCCAAATACAGACAACATAATTCGAGAGCTGATAGTATATTCCACCCATCGCAGCCTCCAACAGCAGGTTAGTATTTCATCTTTCTCTGATTTTGTAAGCCGATATTACAGAGCGCATCTGACAAATACTTCATGGGATGGTGTCTGTGAGGATTCTGAATAGTTTTGATTTGCCATGAGATAATTTTAAGTTTGCAGCTAATAAGTAGAGAAAGAAAGCCAGTGAGTGCAGTGAGCAGATAGATTTTAGCTCCAATAACGGTTGTGTGTATGTGGTTAGTCAAGGATGCACACACTCATTTTTAACTGGCAATTTTATGCTCACTTAATAAAGGTTAGACACTAGACAGGTCGTGAAGTAAATTGTTGTGGCAGTACTTTTGACTAGACCTGTGAGTTGGGTCGATCAAGCATCCCCAACATTATCAATTGCGACTTGAAGGATTGACAGATTTTAATAATTTTTGGTGCAAACATTTTCGACACTACTTGCCATCAAATGACGGTAGAACTAGTTTCCACCTCACCAAAATTAATGTCTGCTTCTGCACTACCTGGGAAAACCCTAACAGGTGAAATAAAACAAAATGCAATATTTTGTTAGTTTTGTTTCCCCAGGTGGTGTAGAAACAAACAGTGTGTGCAGTGGAAAATTGGAGAGTCATTTGATCGCCAGTTGTGTCAGAAATATTGGTGTCAAAAATTATTAAAATCTGATAATCCTTTTTAAGTTACAATCGAAAATGTCCGGGATGTTTTTTTCCGGACATGGTGTATTTCATTTGAATGCAAGTTCTTTTCGTGTATGATTGGCTACTAATGCAAGACTCTGCGATACGATAAGAATTAGTGCTTGAAAACTGAGAGACAAGCTGTCAGTTTAATCTAGCACATGAACTAAAAAGAATTGTAAACTGTATTAAATAAAAATTAAATGGGACAAAAGTGAAGTAGAAGTTCAGTTATATGACCACATTACTTAGAGCTAGTGCAGTCGTGTGTAATTTCAATTAATGTGCCATACTGTTGCACTGTGGTAGATGTGCCGAGTACTCTGCAATTCCACGGACCCACATTTGTCACTCAAAGTCGTGGAGTCATCTGGACTGAAAGAACACCTGACTGCCTTCAATCAAGCAAATGTTAAAGCTTCAAGAAAGGCTGTGTTACCCATTATTCAGAACAATTTGACAAAACTTAAGAGTTGTCTAAAATAAACACATTCTGAGTTACAATGTAGCTATCCTAACAGTTGCATTCTGCTTGATCGCCCATGTGTCCCGTACGGCATTGAGAAATCAAAGTTGTTGTTAATGTTTCACATGACTAGACTAACTGCCTGACTGGAGTACATTTTTTCACTTTTTTGCAATGAAGTCAACATGTTTCAGTAACATAATGATTGTCTTATAAAAAATGTTATGCTTGAAGAATGCAGTTAAAATTTGTTACCACCAAATATATTTGTTCTTCTCAGAGAATCAAAGGTCGGGAGGACGTCTGCATAGTGTGTCGGCACTGGGCTGACATATTTATTTATTGAGTGTGATAACGAAGTTTTTATGACAATTATTGGTGGTGTTTAAGTAAAATTTTATACCAACAGACTGCATTATCAACACTTGAGTATATCTGCATGAGTGAAAACGTAAGAATTTATTTTCTTAGAATATTGTGCAGTGCTTTTTCTTGTGAATAACGATCAGTTTTTCACATCCAAAAATACAGCTTTTTATGCCTGACACAAAACGTGAAATAGTATAGAATGATAACAGATACAAACAGCACCTTTAATTCACCCTGCTAAGAGTGTGCAGACTGTGTACAACACAATACTAGATCTGGTACAGATTAACTTTTTAAATAGTTAACTGTACAAAAAGTAATTACCAATTAATCGTCAATTTTGTAAAAAAAGTTTTAAAAATTACAGTGCAAGAATCATAAGCATAGCCATGGAGCGTCCTCCATTACTCTGGGTGCATGTGCACCTCTACAGCCCAAGAAAATATGCAAACCTGTGCAGGAAAAAAAGTTTTCAGTGTTTTTTCATGACCAAAAGTTTGCGGATGGGACTCTTACCGGACCCTGCTGGAGAAGCTTACGGCACCTCCCAGACCCTTTTGCGGGTCAACAGGGGGCTCGCTGCCCCCTCCTTAAGAACCCCATCCCGAGTCTCGGCTTTTGGCCCCAATTTTCGGCCTGAATTCAAACTACCCCTACCAACTTTGATTTCTGGCTATGCCTACAGTGAGAATAGTGCATCTTATCAACGTTGTAAGTTCTGTCACAAACACAACAAAAGCTTAGGTCGTAAGTGTTTTTTATGCCATCATGTTCCATAGAGAAAGCGAGTATCTCTTACCAATATCTACTTTCTAAATGTGTTCTTAGTGATGTGAACAATCAGCTAGAAAGCATTCATAGGGCACAAAACTCTGCCAATGCTGTCTGAATATTTCTCGCTGCGTTTGCCAGCATTATATTCAGCGGAGGCTTACTCTATCTGGCAATGGAAATAATACTTTAAAGGTCCATGGACACCAAAATTAACGTATATATTTAATCCACTTTCCTAAAAGTGCAAAATGTTGTGATAACTTTGACCGTAATATCGGCACCCAGTGTTTTGTCAACACGGAGAAATTTACCTTTGAAATCGATGATTTACGAAAATCATGTAGAAAAACGTGCCGCCATATTGGCATGCAGGCACCCCCAGTGACATCATCATGCTAGCCAATAGACATCATGAATAATGGCCTAGACTAGACTGATGATGTTACTGGCTAATCCATTGATATTCATGATGTCTCTGAGCTAGGCTCATGACGTCACCGGGGGAACTGGTAGATTAGAATTATTCACCTAACGTAACAAAATGCCGCATTTCGTTTGAAACTGCACATTAATTTCGTATATTTATGAAGCTCAAATCGACATATTATATATGCGAGGTTAGATGTCTAATTTAAATCTATATGAATTGCGTGAGTGAGTTTGACCGTGGCCATGGAGCTTTAATTTTATCCTGGCTCCAGATGTTGACCCGGATCACCACCAAAATATAATCACCTCTAAGTTGGGCCAAGTCTAACCTTTCTGAAAGCTGCAGCCAAATCTACCTGTAATTGTATAACCCTGCTAACAAACCAACAAATAGATAAATAAATTCTGGGTATCACATAACCACTTTGGCAGAGGTAAATTAGCATCTGCAGCTATACACAATACAACTATGTTCAGTAAGACTGGATACAATGTCAAACAGGATCAACTTTCCTTGTATTGTTACAGGAGCAAGAATATAATATTATATAGGAAATCGAGATTCACGTGTTCACTGGGAGAACAAATACTTTATTTCCAGTCTTTAGCTTCAGTTCATTAACGCACATGAAGGATGCTTCCGAGTTGTCATCAAAATACTCGTCCACAATTTCCTACAGTAACAAGCAAAGCACGACTGCTAAGTATTAACAAACATGTCAAATGAGCTGCAGTGCATTTTAAAATCATCAAACAAAATGGATGAATAGGTGAAACATTTTTATTTCATGCTGCAGCTAATAGCTGGATTAAACAAAAAATTTGAGCTAATGCTCACTAGATGTGCGAAAGCCTATAGCATGCCCATGCTTATCATTCTGCAACCATTTTCACGAAAGATTGGCCAACATTGGAAAAATAGTTACTTTTACGGGGGCACTGTTCTTTGATGCCCTCCTGCGCATGTTTCCTTGAACCTAGAAAATCGAGACTTGGACCACTGAAATCTACGTTCAATGCCGAAAATTTCATACGCAGCTTGTCCATGTGTATCTCAATTGGTTTCGATGCAATTCGCTCTTGAAATGTGTCTTGCAGCCCAAAATCGCCAAAAATTCCATAAAAACCCCTATTTTAGCGTTCAAGGTCATCCAAGGTCACTGAATTCGGTAGCAATCGAGAGCCAGTGTACGACTTCCTATTAGTGATTAATATTAACCTAGGCCCTATCTTGCACCGTTATTGAGATACAGCGACTTATTGGCTAAAAATAGAAATTTTTCCCACCCCCCTTTCATTTAGCGCTCTCGTTCAGGGTGACCCCTTTGAATTTACGGAAAAGCTTTACGGTTCCTGAAACTAGAGTCTTCCAGGCAGCCAACGGTGAAAATTTGGTTATCCTAGCTTGCACTGATGTTGACTGATCCACCCATGTGACGGAGAGACAGACAGACAGACAGAATTGCGATGGCTAAGACACACTGAAAGCAGTAGCTGCTTTCGCACGTAAAAATTAAAATAGTAAGATAAAAAGAAGAAACATGTAAATGCAACTAAGAGAAATTAGGTAAACAATAAGGTAATAGGATTTTGCATATCAGTCAATGAAGATGGTGCAAAGAGTTAGAAAAAGTCGCATCTTGGTGGCATCAAATGTGCATCAGCTGTTCCAAAAAATTTTTGTCAACCTTTGACTATGACTTTTATTCTGGATTTTGTTCAGCTGACTATCTTTTTCAGAGTTGGTCCAAACGTTCACTGATTCCAAAAGTAAACATTTGAGAAATTATCCGAAATTTTGTGCAAAGTGAAATTTATTAACATTGTGCAGACCTGCAAATTGGAAAGAAGACAGTCATCAAACTGATGTCGTACATTGCCAAGGCACCAGAGGAGGCTGACGTGAAATGATGGCTTCTGCATAACAATATGCACATTACACATTTGTAACCGGCCACATAGTATCAAACATACTAATTTAGAAGTTCAACATAAATCTGCTGGTACAGTGTGGTATGCAAAAGTGTCACAGTATTTTTATGCACGAAAGCAGCTACTGCTTTAGCGTGTCAGCCATCGCAATTCTGTCTGTCTGTCACACGGGTGGATCAGTCAAAAACGGTGCAAGCTAGGATCACCAAATTTTCACCATCGGCTGCCTGAAAAACTCTAGTTTCAGGATCTGTATAGCTTTTCCATAAATTCGAAAGTGGTCACCCCGAACGAGGGCGCTAAATGAGAGGGAGTGAGAACAATTTGTGATTTTCAGTTAATAAATAGCTGTATCACAGTAACGGTGCAAGATAGGTCCTAGGTTACTATTAATCACTAATAGGGAGTCGTACACTGGCTCTCGATTGGCACTGAATTCAATGACCTTTGATGAGCTTGAACGCTAAAATAGGGTTTTTTATGGATTTTTTGGCGATTTCAGGCTGAGAGACGCATTTCAAGAGCGAATTGCACCAAAATTAATTAAAATAGACGCAGACAAGCTGCATATGAAATTTTCAGCATTTAACGTAGATTTTGACGGTTTAAGTCTCGATATTTAGGTGCAAGGAAACCTGTGCACGAGGGCATCAAAGAGCTGTACCCCCGTAAAAGTCATTATACCATTGTTGGTCAGTCATTCGTGAAAATGGCTGCAGATCACCATGGGCAAGGTGCCTATCACAACAAGCGCTAGTGACGAGCTTTTTAGTCGTATCAACATCGATGACTTTGAAAGACCTTGAACTTCCAAAATAAGGGGTTTTATTGATTTTTACGATCTTCAGCTGCAGCACACACTCCAAGAATAAACTCAGATGAAATGCCTGAAGATAGACTGACAGTTTGTGACAGTAACTGCTATAGGCTTTTGTGTGTCTCGTGAGCATTAGCTCAAATTTCTTGTCGGTACTAAGTGTTTGAATCAGGTAACTAATTGACACAAATTCTATAGAGTATTGCAGCAAAGAGCTGGAGCTGACTTTCTGAGCATAAGCAACAGCATTAAGCCACTGAATGAAAGCTATCACAGAACTTGCTTACAATAATCATACATAACAACCTGCGCATTAAAAGCAGGTTAATATCATAGATGTAAAAAAAAAACATATTTTTGTGTTTTTTTACAAAAGTTTTTTTAAAAAAAACAACATATTTTTGTGTTTTTTTACAAAAGTTTTTAAAAAATGTTTTTTTGTGTTTTTTATTTTCTTAATGTTTTTTTTTATTTTTTTTAAATTTTTAAAATGCTTTTTTGCTTTTTAATGTCATGTTTTTTGTTCTTGTTAAAAAATAAACTTACAAAATGACAAATATGATTTATTTCTCTTGGGCCAATTGTGTTCAGCTGTTTTTGATCTATACATTCAGTACATTCCGGTTTTTAGTCTTTACAAATGGTAGGTTTTTGTTTTTAATCATCTGAGTTAGATATCCTCTGCGTGTATAATGGTGAAAAAAGTAGTGATTGGAAACATCTGCAGCTTAACGTTTTTTTTATAATAGTGAAAAAACATGTTTTTTAATGTTTTTTTTAATTTCCAAATCAATTTTTTTAACATCTGTTCATATGAGCGTAATTGACCATTAGTATGGCACTTAAATTATGCCTTATGTGAGTATACTTATATATTTATCATGTATGGACAGTGGATGCTTACAAAACACATTTTATACAAGGACGACATCAGTTTCAAGTAATATCTTGAGGCAAGTTGAGGCATCTAGAGACATCTAAATACCTTGTAGTAAAGTGGCAGGTTGTAATCAGCCAAACATATATCAATGGCCTTAACATAGGTTTCCAGAAGACCACCTGTCGACTCAGCTGTCAGACCTAAGAATGTTCTGCAATAAACCACAACAGTCTTCTAACTTCATCATCAAAGATTATTCTTGACGTATTATACAGCGTGCAGCATAGCTGTGAGCAAATTATGAGCAAACTACGGAATGGCTTCAACAAAAAGCTCACTACCATAAAAATGTATGCTAAATGTCTGCTCACAAAGTAAAAAGAATTGTGATAACTGCTTCTCGCAAGATCACATGCATCTTACGTTTTTATCGAGCAATAATAAATAAAAAGATCTGTGTGATAATGTGTAATTCTACCACAATCAGTGTAACTTTATCTTGTCATGACAAGTTCCACACTGATAAATATAAGCTATGTCAAAGTACAGTGTAAATGTTCCGAACATATTTTTCACGTATGTAGCACAAAATTTTTAATCAAAAATTTCAATTAGAGTCAGTTTTTTGGCTACCTATGTGCCAAATAATAGTCATAATATATACTGTTGTCAAAGTTAGATAGCAAAACCAGGCCAACAGGAGAATGCATGTAATAAGTAAAACAAAACTACCTTGTCCCTTCTTCATTGCAGTATGGTTCGAGCTTACCTAGTTTTACTCTTCCACTGCAAAACACACAAGATCAGGGCAATATCATGGCATCACTGTCGAACAAATAATGATACCGAAAAGCAAATACACAAAATCAGAACTCAGTACATTAGCATGATCATATTAGTAAATCGGAAACTACATCAAGCCAATTGCAGCACGATAAAACTGACAACACAAAAATTGGACAAACAATTGCTGATAAGGATGTTTAACTTATTAGCACTTACCTATTACACAGTGCTACTTTTCTTCCTAGATCAGCAACCATCGGTTCTATCCAGTGATGTCTCATAACAAATGTTTTAGACAGGCTTATATGCATATTTTGTACTGGGTGAAAAATGGCGACTGACTGAAGCCCTTCACACAGAAATTCTGACAACTCTGAAGCCAGATCATCGCAGGAAGTACCTGCAAAAACAAGCACCATTAACAGCATTACACGTATAAAAATTTCAGAACATGTCTGCACTTCGCAATTCACGTTAGTACTATAAAAAAAACAGAAAATAGTGTACCACTGGCATTTCCAATTTTCCTGGAGTACTATAGGTTAGGCTGGTCTAATCAGTACTTTGACAATGTCACTAAATGATGACCAGCTGAAACGAAATTGAAAACGGGAAGTAGAAAGTAGCAGAAAGACAAGCTCTTAGCTCAGATGATTGTCGCGCTCTATGCATGTCGTGATGGTTATTACAACTTACCGTGTAGCCACAATACCGCACGATTGGCACACCATAGTGCATTCAAGGTCATCCAAGGTCATTAATTTTAATGTCATTTGAAAGCCAGTATTCGACTTCCTATTAGTGATCAATAGCAACCTAGGCCCTATCTTTTACCGTTTAGCCACAATACACCTGTTACAGAGGAAGACAGATGATGACGGTCAACAACCGTGTAAGAGGCCTACAGCACTGCTGAGCCGGCGTTCCCAGTGACGACGGCAAGCGGCCTGATGGTTAGATGTTGCTGCCATTTAACTCTGGGCGCAGTGCCACTTAGTACATCACAGTGGTCAACTCTCTGGGAAACGCTTATCTGCAGCAGAGTGCCATTACCAATGCCAGTGCGGCTGAGACTGCAGCTGTCAGAAAAAGGAACAAGTACAGCTCACTCAGCGGCACCCACAACTTTTTTCGAGTGACACTGGAAACACTTGGACCCATGAGTGTCAGCACCCAGGAGTTCTTGGCACAAATCAAAAGGTGTTTGACCGAGGTGATGACAGACCCCCGTGAAACGACGTTCTTTTTCCAGCGCTTGTCGATCACCGTCCAATGCTTCAACGCGACATGCCTAGCTGACACGTTCGCAATTTCCGAGCTCGCATTATAACCATTCTGGACATAATTTCTGTAGTTTAATATTTCAGCCCTCGAGAATTGAATACTGGGGATATAATAAATAAATATATATATATAGATAAATATTTTCTTTACAACCCAGGAAGTAACATAAATCCCCACATTATCGCACGTACGCCGCTGCACTCACAGCTGTGCCACACGACAATCGACCAACCAGAATTGGCACACAGCTGAGCCAAAGTCAACAGATAGGATGGAACGGCAACGTCTGTTGATGTCTCTGAGTTTAATGACTGGTTTAGCGCCAAGCGTGCGCCAGTGCTTTCCGTCCGTCAAATTCGGTCGGTTAGTCGTTCAGAGCAAGAATTCCGATTTGAATGTCCATAGAGCTATAAATAGAGTGGACAAACAGACAAACAGACTCTGCAGCGTGCAACAAAGAGTGATGTCTAGTGCCAGCGCGTGACAGTCAACTATGTTTGACAGTCCCCAAAAAACTTGGCCAAAAGTGATCCTTAAAAATCACTAAAGCACAACAAATAAATCAAGTCCAGTTAGAAACAGCACTACTGCATTTGTATCCATTTAACACTAAATGACCAAACACAATTTGTTTTCAGAAAAACAACAGTTCAAGACCAATACAGGCACTATGGCAAATAAAAAATGTAATATTATATTCATACACGAAATGTAGACAAAGCTCGCCCAGTTTCCGCGTTCATGTGCAAATGATCGAATTCTGCCATCATGCAGAGCTGGATCATCAAAAGGTTCATCTTGGCTGCCAAACATAGAGAGAATATCACTTGGGATGGGTAACTTCATGTTTTCATTTCTACAATACATAATCAGGATAACGCACACATTCCACACAATGCTCAAACACGCAACGTACACAGAACTAATCCACAGAGCTCAGACTATACTGGAGACCACTCACTGTACAGCTGATACATAAGTTTGAAGAAGCAAACTAGATCCACTTGAAATACAACAGGATACCCTTCCACACTTGCAACTACTAAACTTGTAATAATCCACAAACAGTACACAAAATTATACATAATATAACTCACTGTAGTGCTTCTTTACGAATCTTTGATGTCGGTAATAAATCACGAGAGTCTTGACTTCGCTTGCGACTGGAGCGGTCAGATGGTCCGTCACAGTCGTTATTTGAACACAAAGAACCCTTACTGGCCATCATGCCTAAATAAATCTATTACCAGTAACTTATACGATGCTCCAATAATCACGGAACGTTCGCACACTATGTCACTATCATTATAAATCACTATTTTTAAGCTTAAAAACAACAAAATTCGCACCGACTAACAAAGAATATATAATCAATGTTGATAACTCTCAATATTCACATAACATAACATAAGTAACCAAAACAGATCTGATCCCACTCACTCACTGTTGCATGACGCACATAGATGGGCAACGATCATAAAGTTGACGCACTGGCCATATAAAAAAAACGAAAAAAAATTACTGCTTACATCCATGCGCGGAAAAATCATTTTCTCCGTTCAACCTAAATGTTGACTGACTGGCTGACCTACAAAAGCTTTTACAATGTAATGAACCTATCGCAAAAATACGATAACCTACGTAAAATTAACAGTTAGGCAACTGACCATAATTATACTATTATACTAGTCAAACTCTTTACAGACACAAATAATAGTTTTTTTGTAGCAGCACTAATTTCAGTAATGAAATTTAAACAAGATGAAACTCTGAGACCAGCACTGTCCACCAGCATGTTAAAGGCCAAGTCGCATCAGTTTACATAACTGTCATAAAGCGTTAATTGGCTTAATCAAATGATAATTTGTCAATATTTATTAACCTTCCTGTTGCCAGTGTTATCTTTATACTGTAAAAATAAAGTTTGAAGTGGACAAATGTGACGAAACTGTGACACCACAAACAACTATTAGCCTTAAGGTAGGATAGCGTTCGACAGAATTTGAACGCTAGCAGCGTCGATGGAGCATGGTACTGGGTGAAAAAGACTTCGCTTGCAATTTTACTTTTGAGAAGTCACCGTCATACCGGAAATAGGCCGACTGTATGCCCTTTCCGTTGCACCAGACTTTCGCTTCTGGAATGTGAGTTCCCCTCCATCAGCGCACGCTATGGCCAGGTCGTGGCGAGTTAACTTTTTTGCATGCTGCAATACACGCTATAAACAAAGCGTAGTAGGTGACTTAATCAGTCCGTTCTCACAACATTTTTATTGAAATTAATGTAAAGTGATGTTTTTATTTCAGTACATTATTAATTACATTACATTCTACACACATTTTGCCAATATCGTTTTTTCGTGCGACTTGGCATTTAAATTCAAGCTGTCTTAAGTGAAGGCTAATAACAACACATTACGAAATTGGAGACTATGCAGCAACGAACACTAGCTAAAAATAACAAATTTTATTTTTGCTGAAACAAAAATGTAACTGAGAACTACATAAGAAACAGCAACCTCAATATCTATGAATAGAGTAATCACGGAATACATATAGAGACTTCAAGACTGCACATCCAACACCTAAGAAAACATGTTCTAAGCGTTCATAACATAATCTGCACCAATCACATGAAATTTAGAACATACACATAACAAGTAAAGATGAATAAGTTAGATAAGCGTGCACGATTTCAACGTTTCAAACAAACACGATGTACGCATATTGTTCAAGCTGAGAAACTGTCCAATGCATTCAATGCTACAAACGAACATTACTAAATTATTCTACTACCAAAGTAATTGCACTTCTAACTGCTATGCTGAAGTTGTACCGGACAGTGACGCTGTAACAGCTCCGAATGTTATCAGCCTGAGCCTATATCTCGATAATCATCGGCAAACAAACTTATTGCTGCCAACTACAAAGTCTAAAATATCTACAAAATTTGAGCCAAACTTGTCATGCATGTGAAAATACACCTCGACAGTTTGTTATAATACGATGACATGAAGAACGCTACTGAAGAAAAATCGATATCATGAACTGGACAGACAAATTAAATGAAAACATGCTTGGAAACTGCACGCCAGAAAAAAACTGAGCAATCACCATGATAATCTCCAATATTGACAACTCTGGCCACAAATTACAGTACATTGCTCGACAATCGCGATAATAACACACAATGAAGCATGCATGCTGCAGTACATTTTTCACTTTTTTTCTGCAATGAAATCAACAACACGTTTCAGCAATATGATGATTGTCTCATATAAGTGTCATGCTTGGAGAACACAAAATTCAAAATTCCAGCACCATCCGTTCTGACACCTTGACCACAAGAAAAGCACAAAGAAAGAACTAACTCTCGGATTTGGGATTGCACACAAAAGGTACATGTTTTGCAAGTCCGTTACACACCGACATCTATCTACCATAAAAATCAGTAAACACTCCACTAGACATATCTATGCTGTTAACTAGTAGAGAAAAGAAACGTGCATTAAGGGACTTCAGATAGCCAGCATACTCAGGGCCGGCGTTAGGCATGTTCGAGGTGTTCGACCGAACAGAGCCACCAATTAATTTTAGAACGGCCACCATTTTGGACTCTGAAAATTCCATATAAATTAAGTTGCTAATTTGGATAAAGAAATGCTACAACCAAATGAATTTTGCGAATGTACATTACACGATGCAGCAAAATGCAATGCAGCTGGGGCTCCTTCTGGACCCTGGTACTACGGACCTAACAGAGATCCTGAAAGCCATTTGGCTGATTTCAAGGCAGGAGCTTCGTGGTAGAAAGGGGAAACAGAGGAGAAGAAAAAAGAAGGGAAAGGGAAAAAGTAAAGAGCAGAAGGCAGGGGAAAGTTGGAAAAAGAAAATTGACTCATGCAGACAGTGGTGTAGAAAGGGGTTGAGAAAAGGAGTGAGGAGGCCCAAGTCCCCAACAGCTGAGCATAATTTTTTTGGTTAAAAATAAATATCAGGTTCTCAGGAAAATAATTAAAACTGCTGCCACCAGATCTGACATTTTAAGGCTATAATGAACCAAATTCGATTTCGGCTAGGACTATGCTCCAATGTACCGCGCTGTCGACTCAACACATACGGCCGTCGGGCTTTTCCAGTAGCTGGTCCGACGGTCTGGAACTCACTGCCAGATAAACTCAGAGATCCGACGTGTGACATTGTCAGTTTCAAACAGTTCTTTAAAACAATCCTGTTCAGTCAGTACTAGTGTGACAAGCGCATTAGAGGTTAATTTAACAATATGCGCTGTATAAATTTACATTTTACTTACCCAGACCCCACTATGGGAGCTCACAAGACTCCCTTACATCTACTAGCTGAAATTTATGGGTCCTACTTCTAAGGGGAGGAAAGGGAGAAAAAAGGGCAGGAAAATAGAAAGAAAGAGAAAGGGAAAGGAGCCCCCCCTGCCCTCCGATTCACATTTCTGCAGTTATGCCATTGCATGCTCAGTTGGAACAGAACTACATTGGGTAAGGCTGGCCCTGTGCATACTGCGCCTTGCAGCACATCAGAAATACAATCTCACCAAGGACATTGCAGCAGCACTCTGCACCGCAGAAAGCTGGTACCAAGACACAATAAATGAAATTATAAAACAGTGACAAAAACCTCATTAAATAACGAAATGAGCAAAACACCACGTACACCATTACCCACATCCTACGCAGTAAGCACATTGCATTAGAACTGAAATAAGTGAAATAAAAAATGCCAGCTACAGAACGGGCCTAGCACTTAGTGCCGCCAGTTTCATGTGCATAAAGTGAATGCTGAATTAAACAACTAAATATCGTCAGAAATATCAACAGGGGTAACAATCAAGTTTCGTAAACAAATTCATCGTTTCAAATGTTCACCTAAAATGTGCACTGTTTTTTTGGCATTTGTAATGCATATCTGCAAAAACTGCTGCAAACATGCACATCTGTAAGTAACAGTGAAATGCACAACAGACACTTTCTTTAAAAACAACACACTATGACACTACCAAAATAAATAAGCAAAAACTACTTAAACCATCTAATCACCATATGACTATTATGTTGAAAATCAGCTTATGTTAGAAGTTGAATGCATTAATATAACAGTCAGACAAAGACATCTGACAACAAATGGAAAATCACGCAGACACTAGATTGCCAAAGAAAATGACATGATTCAAACATCAGCAACTTGAAAAAATGTTCTGAAATTCATTTGTACCACTTGTTACACGACTGATCAAAATCTGCTTTAACTTAGTAGCTAATGCTATTTACAGAATATAACTAGAGCCGCCAAACGATTAATTGCACAAATATTATTTTAATCACTCATTAATCGGATTGTAAGACACACTTTCTTACTCATGTGTTTATGTTGATGTAGCCGTCAGCGAACCAATGCAGGCCATTTTCAACGTCTTTATATTGATAGCTGACCTACTACATGCGACCATGGTCAAATCTGCAATATAATGATGACTAACAACTGACATTAAATCATCGAAATTAACGCGATTAATTCCTTAATGCACTGATTCGATAAAATATTGCAGCCATGACATGAAGAATAATCATAATGGACTGGACACATGACTCGCTGCCAGCAAGATCGCCTGGTTATAAAGCAAAGATAAGACATGCACGCAACACGCACGATAAAACACGAGGTCATGGTGTATATATAAAACTCATGAAGCAAGCATCAAAATGTACACGTATTGCACCGTATCTCCTGACGATCCAGTGGTCAACTTAAGAAGCATGAGCATATCAGAGACACAGTTCGCGCACGCACAATGAAAATGCAGGCACATATAATGAATGATCGAATCGCCGTCGGCTTGGTCGGTTGTTTCAGTCGACCTTCTGCTTTGTGACCTTAATGAGTGTCTCCGGCGACCGGTAGAGAAATAGCAGCTGACAGAAGAGATCCTCCTCGACCATAAGTTCTCCGCACTCTCGCACCAGGTAGATGTCCAGACACAACTTGAGCAGGAAGTCGGGGTTCGGCAGCTCGACGAACATGATGCGGAACGACAGACCTTGCAGCCACATGCGGACGAAGCGACCGATGACGAGAACCAGAGATATGTACAGGCCTATCACTCTGTGTCAACAAATACAAACAACATTAGTAGCCGAATATACATGGTGTTTCACAAAAAGGACCCCTTTTTGTTTTTTTCATAATTCACTCAAATGCTAATCAATTTTCACAAAATTTGTACTAGTTGTAGCTGAAGAAGTACTAGTTCAAAATACTCCAACAAAATATGGCAGTTGATTAAATATTCTTTGCTAGTCGTGATGTAACGCTGACGTCATAATGTGTCACGAGTACAAACTTGCTTTAGCCTCACCTGGTGCTGTCAGGGTGCTGTCAGTTGCTAGCCTGCTCCAATAGTGAAAAATCTAATACGCTGATGACAAATTTTCGAAGTTTTACAGTTGCAGCCACAAAAACGTGCAAAGCGATCGCATTTACGGGTCTGTGGGGATAGTTCGACTTTTACATGTTCGAGCAAGACAGTCCACTAGCACACTGAGCTTGCAAAATGGTTGCGTTTTTGGATCGTTTTTGTTGCAACTATTTTCACGGAAGACTGGCCAACAATGGCAAAATAACGACTTTTCATGTCCCCATGTTGCTTAGTGCTGACACGATAAACATTTTCCATTAGCAAACCAGATTAAGTTTACCATCAAAGCAGGGTGGCAACTGACAGCACCAGTTGGGACAAGCAAACTTGTACTCACGACACATTACGACGTTAGCATTAGGTCACGACTAGCAAAGAATATTTAACCAACTGCCATATTTTGTTGCAATATTTTGAATTAGTATTTCTTCAGCTATAACTGATACAAATTTTGTGTAAATTTACCATCATTCAAGTGAATTATGAAAAAAAACAAAAAGGAGTCATTTTTTATAAAACACCGTGTATACACCGTAGAGAATGGGCAAATCACACTGTGGACAAATACATTAGAGGTAGAATGAATAGTGACAGCAGTAGGGTAACTGGAAGAAATTTTTTTACAGAGCATTCATGGAAAACATCACCTCGAAGCTGTGGGAGAGCTCTGTGAGCTCAGATGATAATAAGTGATAAAATTTTGTTTTTAGGATTGGGTCTACTTTGCACCCCAGAAAACATCACCCTTTTTATTTTTGCATGAGATGATATCCAACTGCGGCAATTCTCAAAAAGAACTTACCTCAGGAGTTTGAAACAAAATCATATACACAGTGCACCAAATCTCTTTCTATATGTTCGTACTATGCCTTGTAAAAACTAGCAATGATTTTGAGGCATAAAGCACAGCATCAAATATGAAGTCTCCATAAAAGAGTCCAACAGTCACATCAGATGACTATCAAGTAACGTTAACAGTAATACGTAACACGAAATTTGAGCTCATGCTCATGAGACGCGTGAAAGCCTATAGCAATATAGCCATTTCATTGCAGTTTATTCGTGGAGTGTGTGCTGCAGCCGAAGATCGCAAAAATCAATAAACACCCCTTATTTTAGAAGTTTAGGGTCTTTCAAAGTCATTGATGTTGATACGACTGAAAAGCTCGAGACTAGTGCTTGTTGTGATAGGCAGCATGCCCATGCATATCAGCAACTATTTTCACGGAAGACTGGCCAACAATGGCAAAATAACGACTTTTATAGGGGTACCGCTTTTTTGCAATTGTGCGCAAGTTTCTTTATCTCTAGAAAATCAAGACTTGGGCTGTTGAAATCTACGTTCAATGCTAAAATTTTCATAAGCAGCTTCTCTACGTCTATCTCAATTGATTTCGGCGCAATTCGCTTTTGAAATGTGTCTCACAACCCGAAATCACAAAAAAATCCACAAAAACCCCTATTTTGGCATTCAAGGTCATCCAAGGTCATTGAATTTGGTGGCAATTGAGAGCCAGCATACGACTTCCCATTAGTGATTAATAGTAACCTAAGCCCTATCTCGCACTGTTATTGAAATACAGCGACTTATTGGCCAAAAATTGCAAATTTTTCCCACATCCCTCTCATTTAGCGCCCTCATTTGGGGTGACCCCCTTCGAATTTATGGAAAAGCTTTACAGTTCCTGAAACTAGAGTCTTCCCTGCAGCCAACAGTGAAGATTTGGTGATCATAGCTTGCACCGTTTTTAACTGATCCACCCATGTGACGAACAGATGGACAGACAGAATTGCGACGGCTACGACGCGCTATAGCAGTAGCCGCTTTCGCACATAAAAAGACTTCTCATATTATCTGAGCAAATGCATATGAACTGTACACTCACTGCTGATTTGAAGTGGTGCCTGATTGCTACATGGTCTGGTCTCATGACAAGGTAATCGACCAGTGGATGAGGATGAGATAATATAATGAATTACACACGACAACGATAACAGTGATGAATGCTATACAATACCCGTAGTTCGTTGCCATGGACAGTAGGCCGCTCGGTGCAATTCGCTGATTGAATGAGGTCATCCAGAGAAGATGAGTGTCACTAGGAGAGTGGTCGGCAGTGTCATTAAGCATCCACCACATTGCATTCAGCGTCGTGTTCACCTTCAGCGCCAGCGACACGTCACCATAGTACTGGCTCACTGCAGCGCGACAACAACAACAACAACAATTTTCAAAAATTAACAGTTCACAAGGAAGGGTTGCGACACAGCTAGTGTACATAATGCGATTTTCCATAAAACGTGGCAGTAAATAAATTTTGAAAATAAATTCAAAGGACTGTTGCAAAATCCACATAAAAGCACATACTGGTAGTTCAACTACCTACTTAATAACTTAATACCTACTTAAGAACACTCAATTGACAGCAGATTTAGTTCTACGTATCTCCTGCTTCTTTTCCCACTAAACCTTCTGGACATGATTACAGAATGCACAAATAAGAAGCAATCCCCTAAAAAAATTCTATATCTCCAGAAATATAGAATTTTTCCTAGAAAATTGTTTCCACTGGCACATCAGCTAGACCTAGCCATCTAAACAGGCATTCAAACATCCAGCACCTTGATCACACTTGCGATCCTTTACTATTGTGAATGACTCAACATGTCTACAAACCATGCAATAAATAAATAAATAAATAAATACACTATTGGTTTTGGCTAGTTATCTACCACAATACAACAAATAACGTTAAAATATCAGACAAATTCAATGAAAGACACTGTATAATGACACGAACGAGCCTAACTAAGTGAGTGCAGACGGGTTCTTACAGTTCCGAAGTGCATACGATTCTTCAGCTTTCCCAGACGCAGGAACTGTCCAATAATGTGGATACAATTTGCTTACAGTTCTGAAAATACAATAAATCAGCATTTCACATAAATTGAATCCCAGCTCACAATGAAACCAAAAATAAAGCATGAAGATGATTATAATTCATAATACAAATGAAGAAAACACGCAAAAAGAAAACAATAAAAAAAAATGAGAGTACATCAGCAATTAATTTATCAGATAAATCTATTACTGGCTCACTCAAGCTGTAAGAAAAGAAAGAGAACAACTACCTTACCTTACCTCCGGGGTAGACAGGCTCTTACACCTGCCCAGTGCTGAGGCCGTATCAGCTCGGCCCAATGCGCGTCCAAGAGAACAACTAATAAAAAAATAAAATTATTACCAAAGCACCATAATGCCACAGCTTCAAAAGCACTATGCATTGCCCTTCTTGAGAAATTAACCTCATGGCAACTACCTCGCCATGGTCTGCCACTTTAGAGCTCTGAGGACCTAAAAAAATTAGTAATATAGAGTTAAGGGGTTAAATCACAGAGCAGAACAACCATACTACACGTCACCGGTACTAAGTGACTGGTGAATTTTATGCTTTAACGGCGACTTCAGCTTCAAAGCCATCTATGGCTTCACAGCCACTCGGTAGACTGACAAAAAGAAAGACGCAGGGGACCAATGAAAGCTGTGAACATATAATATGGTGACAGTAACAGAGACTAAAAACTTATCTTTTCTGCAAATTCTATGACTCGAAGTATCCCAGTGATTTTACATAGGAGTAGTCATTTTATTGTTGATTATAAATTTGTAACCACATTTTACTGTTAGGCTGGTCAGCTCTACCATAAGTCGTCACTGACTGACATTATCATTATTATCATTATGCAGAAATAAGTTTCACGGTCGTTTTGTGTACATGAAACAGAAACAGCTTACACAGATTGTGTTTGCGAATCACCGAGCAACATTGCAGCTATTGAGTGCATCGTTTTATTGTCGTTCGTATCATTCCGGGAAAGCGTTCTGATGTACACTCCCCTGACCGTTTCTGTTGACAAGCCCGGTGACGGCTCTCTGCAACACAACGCTGCACTAGAGAAAGTAAGTAAAAGTAAGATGTGAATTTATATAGCGCATATCATTAGACTAACCTCTAGAGTATTATTACCAGCTAAAACATTATATGTACACACACATACGTATAAAACAGTTTTGTTCAACCAACCTATCTTCTGTACTGACTCCAAGTTAGGCTGGAAACCAAAAGTAAACATTTGGAAACTATCATGGCGATACTTCTATCGGCTGCAAGCCCTACCTGTTCCGTCTATGACACAAAATACGCCCAGTTGTCATGAATAAGTTACGATAATGCACTTACCAATTACCATTTTATTTGTCATTGTAATGAAACAAAATTATACGCCTCTTCTTTATGTGGACAATCGTAACAGTTGGTGGATGGCCATAGCAGTAGCACGTTGTTTTCAATCATGAAGTAACCCTACACCGAAGCCAGTTAGTACTTGGCTTACCTGATTCTTATCTTGATACATAACCAGCATGGGTAAAAAATCTGAAACACAAAAATTAACGAACGGATCAGATCATTTTACACAACAAGCCACAGACCTGGTAAAATCTACAATGACGTTCATGCCGACATTAAGGTCATCGGATATGAGGTCACCATGCAGTCGCTGAATATTCGGCGGACTAATGTCCCACGTGGAGCCAGACGTGCCATCAAAGGAACACCGGTAGATGTCTTCTTTGTCGTACATGCTCAGAAATGCTTGCCCTGTCTGCGGATACAGATCAAATACTGGAAACGTGAACAAGACTTTTTCCAAGACCAAAACCAAAACCAAAACTCTTTTCTCAATACATTTCATGCAGCATCAAACTTTTCAGCATATTTAATGTCACTCACTGATCAACAATTTTCGTGAAAGCATGCTACTCGATGCTAGTCAATGGTAACCATAATAACTTAATTATTATTTCACTCTATAATTGGTTAACTGCAATCAAAATACTTAATAGTAATTCTCAAGACTTTTTTGTCGAGAAAATAGACAAGATTTTATTTTTTTGATCTTCGAGACAACTCAAGACCAAAAGCCTGGTCTTGAGAACTACATCTAACTGCATCACATAAGCAGTATACTGTCCTGCTTAAAAACAGACAAAAGTCCAATTTTAGATTTTTTTCAGGTTTTTTGCCTGTTGTGAAATTTAATACATATCACATTTTAATTCACACTTTAATTGTGATTTCGGAGTTATGGCATCAATCATGTCATTATGCCATTCACCAATAACAGGGTGTAAACACATTTTTCCTGGGTCGTAATTTTGTGTATGATGTTCATTAGACGCTAAACGAAAAAAACTTTTAAAAACCTAAAGAAAACCTAGAACCTAAAATTTTCTGTAAAAACCTAGTTTTTAGCCGACCGTACTTTAGTAATGATTGCGCTATTGACATGGTTTTTGTCCGTCAGTCTGTCCGTCCGTCCATCCATTTGTCACAGATGTACTGTGGCAAAATGGTGCAAGATAAGGCCTAGGTTGCTATTGATCACTAACAGGAATTTGCATACTGGCTTTCAAATGAGATATAAATCACTGACCTTAGATGACCTTGAAGGATAATAACACAGTACGTATATATGCGCCAAAGGCGCGTTTGGCGCATAGTAATTAATTATCATACAATAAAAAGACAGCGCAGCTAAATCATTCAGTGCACCAAACAAAAATTGCAAAAAGAAACAAAATACAATTCCATCAGTCAGTGCATTCAGGTAACTAAAAAGAATAAAAACTTGAAAAAATAAACATCATAACAAAGTGAGCAGTAACTTCATCATTTTGAGCAGCATTCAAACTCTCTACTGAAATAACAAGAAATCTGAGCTAATGCTCATGAGACGTGCCGAGAGCCTATAGCAGTTCCTGTTAGTAGGTAATCTTGGCCTATCTCCATTGTCACAATTCACTCTTTTGCAGCCAAAAATCGCCAAAAAATCACTAAAAACCCTTATTTTTAGGGTTCAAGGTCAATCAAGGTCATCAATGTTGACAATCCTAAAAACCTTTTTGCCAGTGCTTGTTATGTTAAGCATCATGTCTGTGCCTATCTGCAATCATTTTCATGCTAGACAAGCCAACAGCGGATAAATAACCACTTTTTAGAGGGGTACCCCTCTTTGACACCTGCATGCGCAGGCCTCCTTGAACCCAAAGGGTCCAAACTTGGATTGCTAAAATCTACATTCAATGCTGAAAATTTCATGTGGAGATTGTGTTGGTCTATCTCCAGCCATTTTGGCGCAATTCATTCTTGAAATGCGTGTCGCAGCCCAAAATCGCAAAAAATTCACTAAAACCCCATATTTTGGGGTTCTAGATCATTCAAAGTCATCAATGCTGACATTCCTAAGAAGCTCGTCACCAGTGCTTATTATGATAAGCAGCATGTCTGTGCCTATCTGCAACTATTTTCACGTTAGACGAGACAATAATGGTAGAATAACACCTTTTTAAGGGGATGCCTCTCTTTCTCCCCCTCGTTCGTGAGGACCCTCTTCACCCAGTGGCACGAAAATTTGTCATGAAATACTAGAGACTCTAAGCTATCATATGTGAAAACCCGAAGTCTCTAACTCACCTGGGCTTGGAACGGTACTGGGATGTGACAGAAACCAAAATGGACACCAAAACAGAATTACTATAGCTAATACGCGCTATAGCTAGCCATGCTAGCTAGCTCTTGTGAGTAAAAACTGAACGAAATTCCAAAAGACTGTCTGACAAGTGTGTAATAGATAAATCACACAACAAAAAAAAACAGATATATTAAAAGTGCAACTGTAACAGCATCCGCGATATTGTGCAAGTTCTAAACCATCGTAAAAATAAATAACGACTTAATGTATGCAAGTAACTAGAAGAAATACAATGCTCAGTAAAAATGGCAACAAAAATAAGCAAAATTAAAATAACTCTTTCTATTTAAAAAATATCTGCAACTTGAGTGCAAACGTAGTTTTAAAATTAGTGAAGTTCGTCCCGGTCTTACCGATGACATCCAATGCTAGAAGCAATGTTTCAAACACAGCATTAGTACAGTGCACCATTTACACTCATCCGTAGATTTACACGAAGACATAACCACAGTACTACCATTTGTTAGTACTCGTGTTTCACCACCAGAAGTATTTATCAGTGTAATAATTATGAAGACACGCACGACACTAAACATGGACAGAAAGAAAATGACACTAACCGACACTTTGACTTCGCTCGAAAGCTGATCATAATCGCTGTCCGAGAACTGCTTCAACCACTGCTGCTGTGCACTCATCGTAAATATCGTCTAAACACGCCACACAAACACTGCATCAACGGGCGTGAGGCTGCGTTCACGCAGACACGAGTACGAGTATGAGTATGAGTATGTGTCCGAGTTTCAGTTTACAGCTCGTAGAAGCTTCACTCGGATGAGTGGAACGTTCACGGTCACTTGTACAAGCATATAACTAAACATGTGTCGGCCATATTGAATAAAATCGAATCGAAGGAATGCTTTGCCATTAAAACAATAATATTCCACTACAAAGTTACTATTTTTACAAACCTCACATCTCTAACGATGAACAATTTTACGATGACGTCGGTTCTGACGTCAAATATACGCCATGGTTTTTATAAATTATATTAATGCTATTTACGAGTAGTTTACTTTCTACGAGTTGGATAAAAACACGACCTGCACAGAAACTACTCATACGAGTAAAATTTACAGGTAACCTGTACTCGTATGTATGTGAACGGCCGCCACTGAAATACTCGCAGACTCGTGTTTGCCGAAACTCATATATGGGAACTCGTACAGTGCCGGACTCGTACTCATGTTTATGTGAATGCAGCCTGAACGAATGAGTACAGATTGATTGTTCGCTCAACATGGGTGGCGCCCAGAGTGGCGCCCCAGCTGCCTCCCCCCCAGAAAAAATTTTGATGGCGACAAAATGCCCTCTGGTGTGACTTATTAATCATCATTTTTGCAAGACGACACAGATATCTGTGATTATTTGCGTTTCCAAATATTAAAAAGCAGGCAAATGTGCGGCTTCCATTGCACGTCCAAAAGCTAAAAGTGTTTCAGCTTCCCTGTCCCTAAACCCTGCTACGTCATTTCTATGCACACAACAACTAAATAAAGCATTTTGACATTTGGCCATAAAACACAAAATTTAACCTCTACAGAAAAAATGACACACAAAAAACACAATATATCGATCATAAGAGTAGTTCTAATGATCTTCCCTCTTATCCTCCAGACAGTCAGAGGAAAATTATTAGAACTGCCATAACTGTTATATATGCATGCTCAAAAACAATTCTCAAGATTTTAGGCTCAGGATGGATATCTGTGTTCCATACTGGTTTTTTTATGTTTCAATGGCCATTTTTCATGTAACAATAGACTAGCCAATCGTCCTGTTGACTTAACTTCTCCAATAGTTTCGAAGATAAAGCTTTTGCATATCCTTCTTGACACCAGCCCCTAGTGTTCCTCAGTAATAATCCAGTAATATCTACACTAATCTAATACACAGCTTGGCCCGATCAGCTTCATTTTTATGATTATCTAAAAAAACTTTTAAAAACAGCACACAGTCACTCTAACATTTTCACGGTACATTTCAACCGATGCATTACAGTACAAAATCTAAGTGCGATTCATAAAATAAACTTGTGTATATTATCAACAAAAAAGTCAATTCATATTCATCAAACTAATGAAATACATACAATGTACACAAAAAACACAAAAAAAAGTCGAAACAGCAGCCAACTGTCACAGCAATCAGTCTCTATAAACAAGTGCAAAAAAAATCCATCGGTATTTGAAGTAGAATTCTAAACTTAATGTGTACTCTATCAATGTAATCTTAAATGTGATTTTTGTGTACGCAACATTTTTCTCCTACATATATTCTCATCCTGCTCGTCTTTTTCAGTTGATCATTAATACCTGGTATCCCAGGAACTGTATGTTCAGCCGAACGTCCACCGGAGGATCAGGCAGAAAGATGGTCGCCGACAACGAAAAGAGAACGAGTGGAAACCAAATGATGAAGATCAGCAAAAACAACAATAGACCACCCAAGCCGTATTTGACAATAGCTCGTCGCTTTATGCCACGCTGCAGCGGAAACGCCTGTACATAATTACACAACAAAGCAACTGTCTCCACCACGCTCCAGAAGTAATAGCTAATTATCACAAAAACAGTACAAACTGCCATCTTACACCTCAGATTTGGCAGATTTCTTGTCGACGTTGCGCACAGTGCAAATTAACTGAATTACTTAATCACCGGCTTATTTACTTATGATATATACACTGTGTCCGGAAAAAAGTATCCCCCCAGACATCGTACAATAGAAATGTCAAAGACGAACGAATCTAAATAAAATTCTGTACACATAATCCCCAATAAATTGCCAAAGGGATTACCAAATTTCGTTGAAAAATATTGTCTTAGCGGAGTTATTAATTGTTGAATATCGACAACAAAATATCTCCATTACCAATATGACAATATGCTTCCCTCCAATTTTAGTTTTAGTCCAATGTCTGGTTTTGGAAAACAAGTGACAAATACATATGGGTGGACTAGTAATGAGATGTAACACACTCGTTCAACGTTTCGATCACACTTGATGCAGAAGACGCTGGCAAAGATGTCCTCCATCTGCAGCCAGCTTGTCAGCGCCAATGTTGTGTCCGTAAACATCCAGTCCATTAGCGCTCGCAGCTCCAGCAGAAATGGTATCACAAGAAACCTGCATCAGCAACCATCTCTCGTAGCATTAGCACATTAACAATGTGTCAGATGATGGACCGAATGATAATGATAGGATGATGAGGTCAAGATGAGCCAATCAGGTAGTGCCTGAATGAAAAACTTAAGGCAGATTCTCCCAAAAATTAACAAAAAGCCCAGCTGTCACTAGGGTGAGGCCAAACGTACTGGTTGTCACTGACCTTGAAGGTCATCCAAAGTCGATAATTTTTTGTCATCTGAAAGAGTGTATGCCACTTCCTATAAGTGATTAATAGTAACCTAGGCCCTATCTCACAGAGTTTAGCCACAATAGTGCTTAACAGTAGAGATGTCAAGGCGTTAATTTTTTTAACACATTAACGCAGTGCGTTATTTTTTAATTTTTTAATGCATTAATTAACGCGTAAATTAACGCACCCAGTCCCGTCGAGATGGAGAGTAGGAGGTAAATTACCCCGGGCCCGAGACATTTATGGGACCCACCTGTAGAATATAGAAAGTTAGAAAAATGAAAAAAAAGTTTTAAAAACACATATAATTTTTATTTTTTAAACGTATTTAGACTATTTACTATTTAACTATTACAGTA
>Ga0056128_1000870_pt1 | contig 30722 bp, 17 predicted proteins | sample WorMetLIZISLAND2_FD_71113 | JGI IMG/M metagenome (GOLD analysis project Ga0056128, IMG submission 71113) | Marine gutless worms symbiont microbial communities from Max Planck institute for Marine Microbiology, Germany - Olavius geniculatus... ...
GTTACCAACAGACGCTGGCGAAAGCATTGTATGCGCCGCGGCGGCACAAAGCTGAGCCGTTGAGCCTCGCCTCCCGCTGTGTGCAGAACGCTCAGCAATCAGCATTCATACACTGCTTTAGGCCTATGCTACTGTGGACGGGCGGTCGGCCCAAGGCGACGGCGTGCTGCTGTAGGCTACTTTCTGCCGTGATGTTTACGTCGTGAAAGATTTTCGTACTATTATGTTGAGACGGCGACATTTTTGGTCTGATCTGTTCTGCCGCTAAGCTCAGTAAGCTGCCAGACGACGCATACTCCTAGATGTAAACTGTTTGTTTTGCTGTGGCTGGCTAGCATGCTGCTATTACGTAATTATTGTTCGCCCGTATAGGCTGTCCGACTACCTGTAATGTAAACACTCGCCTGTGCGGCCACTGCGGCTGCTATCAAGTCTGTTAATGGTCGGGCTACTGTACTCTATAGTTACTGCTTGCCTGACTGTTAACGTGACCTTGACGCCTCCAGTTTCGTTGATGCTGATTGTTATGGTTGTATTTAGTCTGCATTAAGCAACTGTCTGTAGTGTGATGATAAGTGAGTGTTAAACGAACTTACACACTCCTGACAGTTGATTAACCGACGCTTAAACTACGCTGGCCGACAGTCGGTCGTGTGGCCTGCGCGGTCGTTCGTTTGGTCACACATGACTGCATCGGTGGGTTACTTAATTGTTACTTGTAGGTAGGTGGGCTGGTGAAACATCAACTTTTAGTGCCCACATCGTTCCAGTGATCATCCAGCCTGTTCTTAAACATGTTGATCAAAGTCGACTCGACAAGATCACTTGGCAGTTTATTCTAGAGATAGTGGATATCGTTAGTTTTGACTATTTGTTAGTAAATATTCGTTAGATCCAAAATGACTATTTGTTAGTTTATATTCATTAGTCATTAGTTCTAGCCATTGACAGCATTGATTGGAGTTTAGTCGTTAACGGCTATTCTAGTCTGCAGCTAGTCGTTAGTTTCTCGTGACAAACAACCGTAATTTTTCTATTTATCGATAATTCGTTGGCTGAAGAAATTCTGCTGGACCTGTCGGGTTGTCTGTGACTTGTAGAATTTCAGACTGTGGCCTCTCAGATGACTGGATGCTGAGTGTGCGAAGAACTGACATTTGTCTCTCTTTTCCCTGTCGGTCGTTATTTCAAAAACCCCAATCAGAGCACCTCGGAGCCTTCGTTGCTGGAGCGAATACAATCCGAGGGCCTTCAATCATCTTTCATAGGGAACATCTTTGAGTCCACGAACCATCTTCGTTGCCCTGCGCTGGACACTTTCCAAGCAATTGGTGTCTTTTTGTAGGTATGGGCGACCATGCCTGAATACAGAATTCCATGTGTGGTCTGACATAGGTTTTGTACAGTATCAAAAATTCATCTTTACTAAGGCTACCAAACTGCCTCTTGATCCAGCCCAGGATAGACCTTGCCTTCGAAGCTGCTTTGGTACACTGTTGGCTAGGTTTCAAGTTGTTGGTTACTATTATAATTACACACAGATCTCTTTCTTCTTTGGTTTCGTCCAGCTTCCAGACTTTTCCTTGGGTGGTCATTTTGTACTCTGTGTTGACTGAATGTCCAACATGCATTGTTTTGCATTTCTGTGGATTAAAACCAAGCTTCCATTTATCTGACCAGCACATTAGGTTATCGAGGTCATCTTGAAAAACGTGACTATCAACACTAGACGTAGTAGACGTAGGCAGTACAAGTGCCAGCGTGAAATAAGAGTGCGAAGTATATGTATCATGGTACAACTTTGAGTAAGTAATGCTTATCAGTGTGCATCAGTTTCTAATAGGCCATATGAAGGGTCTCATTCGTTCTTCTCTCTGTCTGTCTGTTCCATGTGGGGTTCTAACTTGAAAGTAAAAGGGCATAGAAAAAACCAAAATTGGTGTGAATGTTTCCTATGGCAAAGGTCGCAAGAGTAAGAGGTGTGCCATATTTTCCTTCAGGTCTTGCGTGTATTTTATTGTGGCTGTTGCGAACAGGGTTTTCAATAGCGGACGTTTGGGTGTAAATACACCCAAAAATTTCAGTCCATATGCCCAAATTTTAAGACGTGGACGTCACAACGTCCAAACCAATTTGCTTTTTATTACATTTATTTGTCTATAATAAGCTGGAAATTAACGTCAGAATCTGTTTTTCCAATGTTTCGTTGGTTCAATAATTTTCGCTGACTGTCTTGTTCCTGAATATGTCATTTCATGAAGACGTGGCACAGCAACCATATTAATTTATTTTATGAACAGTTCTGATCCAGAAACTGCAACTTTTGTTTTGCATAAAATTAAATGTTGCTTGTTTTTACAAGAAAGCCTAGCTGTCGCTAGGGAAGATGTGCTACAGCCTATATAGTTCCTGTTGCACTACTGACCTTTAAGGTCATCCAAGGTCAATAATTTTCATGTCATTTGAAAGCCAATATATGTGACTTTCTATTAGTGATTAATAGGTAACTTGGCCCTATATTTCACCGTTTCTGAGATACGGCTACTTTACTTGAAACTTTCCATTAGAAATTGTGGCAAAACCGCTGCAGATGGAGACATGGTTACTATTGACAGCCTATAGGAAGTCGTCAGTGCCCTATCCGATAGTACTATCGCCGACCCTCTGGGACTAACCGATTAGTCACAATGCTGCACGATTGTCATACCATAGTGCATTATGAGCAAAGACGTTATCTAACGTTTTTGGTCATGACTTTCCAAGTTCATCCAAGGCCAATGATTTTCATGTCATTTGAAAGCCAATATGCGACTTCCTGTAAGTAATCAGTAGCAATCTATGCCCTATGTCGCACTGATTAATCACAATTATCTGTGACAGACAGATTGACAGACAGACGACAATCGTGCCACAGACGCGCTATTCAGCATGGCTGTAGTGCGTAAAAACCACGACCTATGTTTATGGTACGTTAGTGGCGCATATGTAGTAAGTCTTGTTTTGCATTAAGTTTTTGCTTGATTATTCTTGTAGGCCTACTGCATGACTTCCAGATTTTGTACACTGACGTCCAAATTTTTTTAGCTTGGAAGTCATGACGTCCTGAAGATTCAGGTCTATTGAAAACCCTGGTTGCGAATGTAGACCATTTTTGACTCTGGTCACATTTGCAGTTAATCGGATTTGCTCGTTGTCGACTGTGTCTTAACTGGTGGTTGTTTTGATGTGAGCTTGTAGCATGGAGATGGATTACTGTCACTGAGCCAGCATTGTGTACTGCTCGATCCTCATGGCTGAGACTGATGATGGTGATGAGTTTCTCTCAGTGACAATGAATGGTCCTTCAACAGACAATGTTCAGATGCACATTCGACGACCACGTGGCATTCGTGCCATGGCGTCAATCTCTGCCAATGACGTTGGTGGTATAGTCAGTTTCAGACTGGATAACATTGCTACTGAAAATCAGCAGCTATTTTCCAGGCCAAAGCCTCCTAAAGATGTCATTCGTGTTTCTGAAGCATCACTGCATGAACAGAGGGAAACTTTTCATACGTTGGTCGAACTCGACAGAACATCATTGCAAAGCCGTACAGTAACAACGCTGATTGTTAGATCAACATTACGCGAGTCTACCACTGTTAGCCATACAGTGACTAACGTAGTGACAGCGGACCAAGAACAGGAGCATCCAAACATTGTCACATTGTCGTCAGTCTCTGTTGATGTCTCTGACAAAAGTGACCATGTCAGCCATGGAGTCCATCGACCAGATGTTGCATGTGAAAACCGGCAAGTACTTACTGGTTGTAGGTCTAAGTGTGTCATTCACGTTGCTGAGTCAGCACTTTATGAGCAGAGAGAAAGGTGGGAGATGTTTTGTATGAAAACGTCCGTCGAGACAGTGGTGGTTGATGGGAAGACATTGCATGATCAGTCTGATAAATTCTCTGTTAGTGATAAAGTAACTGTCAACCAGGGAACAGATCATGAACCTGACCACCCTGACTACGAGACTGATCTCCAACAGTTAGGTGACACAGTAGAAGAGTTACCTCCTTCGCCACTGAATGTTGCCAAGCCGGATGAATATTCTGATGATAATGTGACAGGCAGGCAGTATGAAATCGATGTAAGGGGTGATCTTGTGATGATTGAGCAACTGGAAAACACTGGAAGTGTGTCTGTGAAAAACAACGTGGGCGATGGTAATGAGCCTGGGATTGATGAGTTTATAGCACAGGCTCCAGGAAATGCTAGCTTGGAATTGTCCGACATTGAAATGAAACATGACCGGGATGAGTCAGTTGAGGATGCTGCTGTAATTGAGCTTGTGGATGCAGGTGGCAGTGACGTGCATGATGCTATGGTCCCAGTGGTAACAGTTGACCAAGGACAGTCCGAGTCTGTGAATAGCGAAGACTTGTATACAGCAGAGACTGCTGTTAATGTGCAGACATCAAGTGATGCAACAGCAGAGCCTGGCGATGAAGAGATACGAGTGGACAGAGCGGACTCCGGTATGGACAGACTGGACATGACTATGGACAGACAACCAGTTGATGAAGAGACTGATCATGTGGACAAACTCAATACTGATGTAGACACATGGCCTGGGGATCAAGAAGAGACTCGTTTGGACAAACTCGAAGTTGACGTGGACAGAGTGGACATTGACCTAGACAGGCATTCTGCTGATAATAGAGAGCTGGCAGACAGAGTGGACATTGAAGTGGAAAAAGTGGACAGACAGCCTGGTGATAAGGAAGACACCGGCGAGCACAGAGTGGGCGTTGGCGTGAACAGATTAGACGCTGGTGACGTCAGGTCAGCTGGTGGTGATAATGAGAGTGGTGTGGAGACCAGTGTGAATCAACTGGACACTGATGTGGACAGGCCACCTGGTGATAATGACTGGACTGATGTGGACAAACTGGACACTTTTGGTATAGATAAAGTGGACACTGGTGGAGACCGAGCACCACCTGGTGAAGGAGATGATGCTGCTGACGACAGACGACCTGATGATGATAAAGGCACTGGTGTAGGCAAAGTACCTGGTGGAGATGATACTGATGCAAAAACACTGGACATTGGCGTACCGGTAGACAGACAGTTGGGTGACGGTGAGGGCAGTGGCGTGGACATAGACCGGCATCCTGCTGAGATTGTTGACACTGACGCTGGTGTGAACCAAGGAGCTGGTGATAATGAAGTGACAGCCAAACGTGCCACTAACGTGCACAGACCACCGGAGTATGATGGGACTGGTACGGACAGGCCAGACACAGGCATAGATAGACAGCTGGCGGACCACGAAGATATTGGTGGGGATCAACTTGATGTTTATGTTGACACATGGCTTGTTGATAAAAACACTGGCGTGGACAAACTGGACGCTGGTGTGGACAGACGGCCTGCTTATGACGAGCAGACTGATGTACACAGACCGGACAGACTGGACACGTGGGTTGGTGATGACGCTCAATTTCCTCCTGAATTGAACCTTGAAGATGTCAGAATTGAAGCTGATGCTGGAGCAGTGGACAGTTTAGACAGCAAGCTCAGTGATGTTGAAGTCACAGAGCAACAGGCACTTCCTCTCGAGGTACTGTGTAGACCTGTGTATTTTTGGAAGTAAGTAAATAAATTAAAGTAGCTGAAACATCTGCTGTTAAGTACCGGTACTTATTGCTTGCATGTACACGGTTCAGTATACACCGCCTCTCAATAAAAAACGTGACACTTTTATTTTTTGAATAACTCTGTGAAAAATTGGCCAATTTTGATAATTTTTTGGCATGCAGCATCGTGAAAAAATTTGACGTAAAAGGCTATAGCTTAGCCCATCTCACTTTAATACTGTCGCCACATTACCTTGTGAAATGTAAAAGTTGTAGTTTGACCATTTACAATGATGAATTTAAATTGGGAAGCACAAACGTCAGCTCAAAAAATCACTGAGACCACAAAATCATTGAAAATCTGTTACATTTTAACACTAATTGTAATCGTTATAAGATCGTACCTTGACAAAGTGAAATGACACATCAACAGCGAGCGAGCTGTTCTGAATCGCATGTTATTGAACGAGTTGGCGAGTCGTGTCAACATCCGCCACGTGTGTTCATGCTGGAGGAGGACATTTTGAGCACATGCAGTAATGAAAATGATGTGATGTAACACATATGACTTTTCGACGGATAATAACTGTTACTCGTCTTTGTCGCTATTCAGTAAATCACTTCTGAGCCAACACATGTGCTACTTAGTATGAATTTATTGTTGTAAACGGCCAAACTATGACTTTTAAATTTCACAAGGTAGTGTGTCAACTGTACTAAGGTGAGATGGGTTAAACCACAGTGACTTACCTCAAGTTTCTTTGTGATGTTGCATGCCAAAAACTCACAAAATCGGCCAATGTTTTACGAAATTGTTCAAAAAATAAAAGTGGCACGTTTTTTTATTGACACATGGTGTGGATGCTTTTATCATTGGCTACCAATCGTATCATGGCTTTGCTGCAGTATGCCATATCTTATAGTCTGAAGTTTCGTTCAGGCATTCTGCACAATGCAGCACATTGTGTTGAGGGCATCATAATTTAAGAACGGAATGTCGGATATTTATAATTGCTGGATGGGTTAAATCCTGACATTATGACTTTAAACATTAGTTTAATTACTTACTTACTGACTTATTTACTGAGAAGGCTTAAAATTCAGAAGGTGAAAGATCAGTTTCGGTCACTATTTTGTTAATTGATTACCGCGTCGCCTTGGAAGTTGATGGTAGTTGCGTTTGTAGACCACCCGGTATATGACTGTGCTTCAAGGTTTCTGGTCACGGTGTAAAGTCATCACAGAAATAATGTTGTCAGTATTGGACTGTCTCTTTTGCCAGTCAGTACAGTTTGTAGTTTCCAAAAAATTTAGCAGATTTTGCGGATAATTCTCAACTTGCAGCACTGTGGCAATGTGGCTGTATAGGATGTGGCAGAATGGGACTCTGAAATGAAGAGTGTGACGGTCACGGTAGATTCAGTGCAGCGCTGGCTTGTTGATATCAAGCAGATCGTCACTGAATGCTCTACAATTTCTGAGATCTCACAGCTTGATCAGTTCAAGGTATAATTGCCAGCATTGAAAAAGGAGTTTTTAAAGCAAGAAAGCCCAAACTAGTAGTTTTTGCTTTTGGGTTATTTGGTTGTTTAGAAGGCCCATTTTAAAAGGCCTCAACTGAAAAGTCTTGTTTGATTCATGAGAGTTTTCGCGTGCTCCCAGCAGCATAGAATGTCCAACAGTTTGCAAATTTACGGGTTTGTATGTTGCAAAAACTTAACCATCATAGAATATTTGATAATTAATGTAGCAATAAACTTGAATTGGATTAAGTCTGGGCCGTTTTTTGGGTTGTGTTTACCCAATAAAACCTTGGTTCATTCAATCTGCTTGGGTGTCTCAACCGTGATACATGCGGCTACAGCACAATGTTAGCAAATCTCTGACATATAAAAGACTCTGCTAAATGGCCTACTTTTTAGCAATAGCTGTGTGCCACTAATTATGATACTGTTATATTCTTGAGACTCGCATGTTAATGTTATTTTTAGTATGCCTGCTGCCATTGACTGTGATACAAGCATGTTTCTGTGTTACTGTTATTGTCTGTCTATGATGTTACCATGATACCTGTGGTATGCGTCAGTTGATTTTTTCTCCCCGGACTTTTATATCTAGTGAATCTTTGGATGTAGATGTACTTATTTTCTGACACAAAAGTGATAAGGTCAAAGCTTAAGAGTCCTAGCAGTGCTCAATGCTGTATGTTGAGCATTTACCGCTTAGCTGTATATGCATTTCCGATTAAATATTTGTATTACGCAGTATATCTGAAAGAGATAAAAAAAACCATCCAAAGCAGTTGAAACAGATTAACAATCGTTTGTGATTCTGTGGTGTAGAAACTTTCGTCAGAGGCAGATGAGAAGCTGCATGATATAGACTCAGCCATGGCAGACTCCAAGAAGGCTGTTTCAACAAGTGTCACTGATGATGATGCGGTGGTTTCGGCAGCGGAACATCACAGGCAGGAGTTAGAAGCACTGCGCAACAGAGTGATGCTTGCGAAGACGGAGATTAACACTTTCCTCGCTGAACTGAGCACTGAGCAACGTCCAAACTATGAACCAACAGTTGAGACAGGAACTGCTGGAATACAGGAGAATGATGTATCAAAGATGTTGGTATTAGATGCAGATATGTCAGCTGAACCAGAAAAAGAAACTGCTAGAATACAGGAGCGTGGTGTAGCAAAAACCTTGATTGTATCTGATACAGAGAGTGATATGTTGACTAAACCAGAAGAAGAGACAGAAGCTGCTGAAATGCAGGCGCATGATGCAGAAACGATGCTGACAACAGATACAGAGAAAGATGTGCTGAATATGCCAGCAGAAAAGACAGAAAGTGAAGCACAGGAACATGATGTAGCAAAGATGTTGGTTGTGTCAGATACTGAACTTGATACGTTGTTCGAACCCACAAAAGAGGCAGAAAATGGAATACAGAAGCACGATGGTGCAGCAAGGATGTTGGCATCAGTTACTGAGAGTGATGCATTAATTAAACCAACAGAAGACACAGCCACAGCTGAAATCAGATACAGATCAGATACGGAACGTGATACATTGATTACACCAACAGAAGAGAGAGAAAATGAACTACAGGAACATGATGTGGCAAAGGTTGCGTCAAATACCGAGCATGATACATTGTTTAAACCTGGAAGACAGGCAGAAAATGGAATACAAGAACACGATGGTGTAGCTACAGAGATTGATGCATTATTTAAACCAATAGGAGAGACAGGAGCTGCTGAAATACACCAGCATGATGTAGCAAAGATGTTGGTTTTATCAGATACCAAGCGTGATACATTATTTAAACCCGCAGAAGAGGCAGAAAGTGGAATACAAGAGCATGATGGTGTAGCTACAGAGAGTGATGCATCATTTAAACCGACAGAAGAGACAGCAACTGCTAAAATACAGGAGCACGATGTAGCAAAGACGTTGGTATCAGATACCGATATGTTAACAAAATCAACAGAAAAAAGGGAAAATGAACTGCAGGACTATGGAGCAAAAGAGTTGCTTGTGTCAGATACCAAGCATGATAGGTTATTTAAACTAGCAGAAGGGGCTGAAAATGGAATACAAGAGTGCAATGATGTGGCAAAGATTTCGGCAACAGATACAGAGAACAATATGCCAACTAAACCGGCAAAAGACATAGAAACTAGTGAAACACAGGAGCGTGAGCACAACGCAGCAACAGCATCAGTATCAGATATAGAGAGTGATGCATTAATTACAGCAACCAGAGAGGCAGAAACTGCTGAAATACATGAACATGATGTAGCAAAGATGTCGGTCTCAGATACAGAGAACGATGCCTTGAGTAAGCCAGCAGAAGAGACAGCGACTACTGCAATGGGTGATGAGCATGATATAGCAAAGACACTGACATCAGACATTGAGGATGATGTGTTACATAAAACAGAAGATGACAGAGAAACCAAAGCACTGGAAGAGAGTGTAGCTGTGATGTTGAAACCAGCTATAGAAAGTGATACATTAACGCAACTAGCAGAAGAGATTGGGACTGCTGAAATACAGGATGATGTCACACATATGTTGACATCAGATACAGTCTTAACAGACGATGTTATGCTAACGAAACCACAGAAAGAAGCTACTGAAATACAGCATGATCTAGCAGAGACATTGGTATCAGATACTGAGCATGATGCATTAACTAAACCAGCAGAAGAGATAGAAAGTTTAGAAGCTGCTGGAATACAGGAGCAAAACTTAGCAAAGATATTGGCATCTGATACAGATGATGATACAGTAGTACTATCAGCAGCAGGAGCACAGGAACATATTGAGGAGCATCAGGTACTGAGTTTGATAAATACTTGTCACTTTCAGGCTGCGTTCACATAGACACAAGTACAGGTCCGGGTTTCCGTTTATGGCTCGCAGAAGCTTCACTCATACGAGCGGAACATTCACGGTCACTTGTACGAGCACATAACTCAACGCGTGTCAGCCGTATTGAATGAAATCGAATCGAGGAAATGCTTTGCCATTAAAACAACAATATTTCATTATATCGCTGATAATTTCACCAATTGTGCACCTCTAATGATGAACAATTTTACAATGACATCAGTCCTGACGTCAAATATGTGCCACAGCTTTTGCACGTCATATTATTGTTATTTACGGGTGGTTTACTTCGCACGACCTGCACAGAAACTACTCATACAAGTGAAATTTACAGGTAGCCTGTACTCGTATGTATACATGTGAACGGCCGCCATTGAAATACACGCACTCGTGTTTGCCAGAACTCGTATACGGGAACCCGTACAGTGCCGGACTCGTACTCATGTTTATGTGAACGCAGCCTCAGTGTTGTTATACTGTACAAGTACATAATTAACTTTAATTCTTTTATTAATGAAATAAATTTACATCTATTCTTATTAGTGCACAATCACTAATTTAGTCCTGTCTAAGTGCCTAATTGTAATTGCTGTTCTGTAATTGTCTGTCAGTAGACTAGGTACCCGTCTGCACTGAACTTGTGTCATTTGGAGTACTTTGTTCCTCATATTGGCAGCTGATTTAACATACAACGTATGTAGGCTGAGTTAATTACTGAAAATTTCTGATGGAATATGGAATAAAAGTAGGGCTGTACCAAATTTGCATTTTTACGCGCGAAAGCAGCTATGCTTTCAGCGTGTCTTAGCTATCGCAATTCTGTCCGTCTGTCTGTTCGTCTGTCTGTCACACGGGTGGATCAGGCAAAAACGGTCCAAGCTAGGATCTCCAAATCTTCACCATCAGCTGCCTGGAAGACTCTAGTTTCAGGAACCGTAAAGCTTTTCCAGAAATTCAAAGGGGGTCACCCCGAACGAGGGCGCTAAATGAGAGGGGGGTAGGCAAAATTTGCGATTTTTGGCCTATAACTTGCTGTATCTCAGTAACGGTGTGAGATAAGGCCTAGGTTACTACTAATCACTAATAGGAAATCGTATACTGGCTTTCGATTGGCGCTGAATTCAATGACCTTGGATAACCTTGAACGCCAAAATAGGGGGTTTACGGATTTTTTTCGCGATATCGGGCTGCGCAAGTCTATATCATTCACAAGGAGGCGCCACCGTCGCCAACGCCACAAGCGATGTGTATTATGGTCCCGATGGGCCGAGTCCAAATGATATGCGATTTTCAAAACTATAACTACTGAACTGGAAATGCTATAGGCTTTCGCGTGTCTCGTGAGCTTTGCTCAAATTTCTTGTTTAAATCTGGTCAAAGCCTGATTTGGCCAGATTTGTGGCAGTAAATCAAGCTTGAGCCTAAGCCGGATTCCAGTAGAGTACAGCCCTATATAAAAAGCGCTGCAATGTCTTATTTTCTCTTCACTGTTATTTAGATATTTTAGTTCTTCTGAGTCTTGCAGTAATAGTACATATGTTGAACTCTAGAAGTTGAATTCCAGTTGTCTTGTCAAGGTGCGTCACTACATGTATTTGTTGCAGAGCAGTAGGGCCCTCAGTTTTCCGCGGAAAATTTTGCCAAATTCCGCGTGCCAGTTTGCAAAATTCGGCGGCTTACCGCGACAAAATCGTTCAAATTTCGCGGCTCACCGCAGCCTTCCATTTGTCAGTAAACTGAGCTCTGTCCTGTTGTTTAAAAACTTTACTTTCTGAAGGGCCAACTGGCATGGTGACATTGTGCTGAGTTATGCTCAGAACGTACAAAGAAAATTACCTATATTTTTTCGTTTTAAAAATGCAATCTGTCAAGTTGTGTTGCGTTTGTTTACGATTGTGCCTTAATGCGATAGCTATTAGTAGGGCCCGCAGCTTTAGCAGTTTAGGTTTTGATTTTTTCATGTCAAAAATATGTCACCAAGTCAAAAATCGTACTAATCGTCGGTGAATTTGTAACTTCTGCAAAATTCCGTCAAATTCTCCGGAAATATCAAAATTCCGCGGCAAAGGGAGAATCCACGGCTTGGCTCGAAATTCCGCATCTTGCGGAGAACTGTGGGCCCTACAGAGCAGTGTGTGCTTGGCTTTTAGCTGGCTGAGCATCAGATGGAGTCACTGGCAGAAGATGCTGAGACTGAGAGAGCATCAGCAACAGAGAGTGAATATGAAGACTTACTACAGCAGTATGACCTACTGGTGAACAGTGCTGAGGCTACCTTCGCTGCACTCACCACTGACAGGATACCTTCCAACGACGTGGATCAGCTGACGCATGTACTGGATGACTGTCACGTGTGTACACATACTGCTTTGTATTTATCTATTGTAAACAGGTCGAAGTTAAGCACAGTCAACAAAGTTTTCGACAAATGATTGGGCTCGCACCTGAGGAAGCAGAGGTTGCAGCTGTTGACAGGCGTGGATAGTGTCGGAGTGTGGCCCAGTGTGTCCAGTTGGATGCGGGATGCATCAAAGTCAAGGTCAAGGCCATCATAAACAGCCAGAGGCTTAGGTCAGCTCGGTGTGACATCTACCAGGGGTAGGTGAGTCAGGTATCCTGGTGCCTAACTGTGCTTAGGGTGGGAACATTTTCAATTTTGAGAGTTCTGTTTACACATTTGTTTTGACAAATAGCTCTGCTGGTTTTGTGTGCCACTTGCTGATGCTTTTTGGCGGCATTTAAGCACAGCAAGATGTACGACAAGCTGCAAAGTAAGCTGCATAAGCTGCATATGTTCGGCATTCTACTGCATTCACTGCATGCTGATTGGACAGATCAAGTTTTTTTAGATGCCCTAATCAGTGTGTGATTACGTTCTTTTTTCAATGTCAACTCGTTGTTATTGTGTGCATGGTTTTTCAGCGTCAGGTGGTCGAGCTACGGAGGCTGGGAGCACAGCTGGACAATATGGCTGAGAAGATAAATGCTGCTGCTAGAGATCGTCACCATCCTCAGCACGAGTGGTTGACTGAGCGTGCGGTCGCTTTGCAGCAGAAAGCCGCTGACTATGAGACGGTCGTAGAAAGTCACATTGACAGCTGGAACAGCTTTAACCAGAACTTTGAAGATGTTTGCGCCATTTTGGATGACATCAAGAATCGTCTTCCACCAACCTCTCCTGATCTGACATCTGATGTGTCACTGCTTTCGCAGCAGGTTTCTGTCAACTAATTTAAAACAAAAAATCTGCAGATGATTTTAAGACATTTTTACGCGCGAAAGCAGAATGCTTCGCGCATCTTTGCCATCATCTGGGCGTCTGTCTGTCTGTCTGTCTGTTCGTCTGTCACACTCGTGAATTGTATCAAAACGGTGCAAGCTAGGATCACGAAATCTTCACTGTGGGCTGCCCCAAGGTCTCTAGTTTATTGTGACAAAATTTCATGCCACTGGGTGCAGGGTTTCCCCTCGAACGAGGGCGTCGAAGAGGGGTACCCCCCCTAAAAAGACGTCATTTTGCCGTTATTGGCTCGAATAATGTGAAAACGGTTGTAGATAGGTACGAAATGGCTAGAGATAGACCAAGACAACCTGCACATGAAATTTTCAGCATAGAATGTAGATTTTAGCAGTTTAAGTCCGGACGCTCTAGATTCAAACAGGCCTGCGCACGTGGGTGTCAACGAGAGGTGCCCGTGTAAAAAGTGGTTATTTATACTCTGTTGGCTTGTCTAGCGTGTAAATGGTTGCAGATAGGCACAACCATGCTGCTTATCATAACAAGCACTGTTGAGGAGCTTCTTACGAATGTCAACATTGATAACCTTGAATAACCTTGAACCTTAAAAATATTGATTTAACGTGATTTTTTGGCGATTTTTGGCTGCAAGAGAGTGAATTACGACGAAATGGAGGGAGATAGACTAAGATTACCTGCGAACGGGAACTGTTATAGGCTTTCACGCATTTCGTGAGCTTTGCTCAAATTTCTTGTTACAATTATGGTCAATTCTAAGGCAGTGAGATGTATAATTCACGGCACACTCATAATGGCATTTTTTAAGATATATTTTCTAGCTGTGATTTTTTTTGTGGTGGCGGTGGCTTACTTATATTGTGTTGAGCGGGACGTTAAACCCTACTCATTCACTCACTCACTTCCTTACGAAAATTTTTGTACTGGTGGCTGTTTAAGTCAGCTCCGTCCGAATCTATTTCTTAATAAAATATTGTGTGTTACTGTGTTAGCTGAAGTCCTGTCAGGCTGCCGCTTATAAGCTAGAGACAGAGATGCCACCACGGGTCAGTGCTCTCATGGATCATGGTCGAGAGTTGCTGGAAAACATTGATTCACCGCACATTGAGTCTCAACTCAGTCACTTGACGGATAGGTTTGACGGTCTAACCGACAAGTCCAGATCTGACTGGCAGCGGTCGGTATCCTCTGGTTTTGCTGCTTTCCTTGCGTTTTCTAATTTTTTACGCACAGCAGCAGCTACTGCTGTAGCACGTCTTAGCCATCACAATTCTGTCTGTCCGTCCGTCCGTCTGTCATACAGGTGGATCAGCCAAAAACAATGCAAGCTAGGATCACCAAATCTTCACCATCGGCTGCCTGGAAGACACTGGTTTCAGGAACCGTAAAGCTTTTCTATAAATTCGAAAGGGGTCACCCCAAACGAGTGTGCTAAATGAGAGGGGGTGGGAAAAATTTGCGATTCCCGTCCGATACACCATTGGCGAGATAGGTGTCACCCTCTGGTGAGTACAAGTAAAACAGTATACATATTTAGCCGCTGGTCGTCTGGCGACCTCTGGCGACTGATTTTGTTTTACTGGGCTTTTTTGAAACTGTAGCCAAAAGCAGTATGGATGAGATCTACGGATGAAGTCTACGGATCACTAGCGTACGACGGTGCACCGCTGTTGAGCGTTCCCTTTTGCGTTAGTATAGGGCTTCTCTTGTTTTGGCTTGTTGGACATTAAATATTCTGTTATCACTGCAACAAATATGCATCATAAGATAGTAAGTGTTGATGTAATAAAGCAAAGAACATTACGAAGCAGAGATCAAACAATGATCGAGTAACAAACAACTTTCTATCCAGTTTTTTGATCATGGCTCTTTATAAATAAATTTGCTTACTGATATGAAACAGTGCTGTAGTAAACATAGATGTAAAATGTTCCAGGAAAAATTTTTAAAAAAAACGTTAAAAATGTAAAAAAAAAACATGGCAAGAATAAAAAACGTTTGAAAACGTTGAATAAAAAACGTTGGCCATAATTTGTTAAACCTCTCAGCCTACTGCTGCAAGTGCAGTATACCTGAAACTACAGTGTAGACAGAGAGAACTTTATTTGATTTCAAATCAGCTGTGTGGCGATAAGACCATAGCATCAAACTAACCAAATATACTAGTGAAAACTAGAAAAGCAGTCGTAGCCTGCAGGTATCTCCGCCAAGGCAAAGCTATTCGCCAGGTGGCGTCACCATCTTTGGTTTTGCCAGCAGTTCCCTTATTCCCCCTTTAACGCAATGGTAACAAAAATTTCAAAGTGATCTACTATCCAGGATTCCTGCCAGATCACACCCAAAATTGAATCACTGGTAGCGTATGCCATGCCCGACATACCCTCAAAATTTCAGAAAGATCGGTCCATAACTTCTTGAGTTATCTTGCTAACACACAGACAGACAAACAGACAAACAAAGTCCGGCAAAAACATTACCTTCTTGGCGGAGGTAAAAATTTTTTATTTAGCATATTTGGACTAAGTAAATACAATACATCACTGTGACCTATTATTTCTTTTCTGTGTTTCTAAAAGTGTTCTGGAAGTTTTGGTGGGATTTTCAATGCACGTTTTTTAAAAATAAAAAATGTAGAGCAAAATTAAAAACGTAAAAAAGTGGCAAGAATAAAAAAACGTAAAAACGTTTTTTACATATATGGTGGTAAATGATACGTTTACCCTCCAGTGTATTGGGATTAGATGTATCTTTTCATCCACTTGTGCATAATTATGTTTGAAACGGTTGAAAGGCCCATCAAGGAAAAGCTCAGTGTGAGAAAGAGGTGGTACTCAGAATGTATAATTTATCTCTTAAATGCTTTGTATTCAATACTTGCCTGTGATAGATCGCAGGAATTCTTAATCTGATGCACCTGAATTTTGATTTTTGTTGTCTAATCCATTGCTGAATAATGTTTTTGAAAAAAGTTGAAAGACTGAATGAATAATAGGAAGGTATTATAGATGCTGCTTTGCTTGTTTGTGGACTTTGTGGTTGATATTTTCTGCTACAGATTGCGTGAATTCTTACAGCGACTCAGTGGATTTGAGTCAGACTTGTCATCTCTGGAGTCGTGGATATCAAACGCTCTGCAGACCACAGATACAGTGAATCGATCTCTGCAGACTGTACCACCACCGAATGCCGATGAGCTTGCCAGACTCACCCAGACTCTCTCGGTAGCCTACTGCTATTTCATTTGCCAAACTTCCTCGTATAAATACTATTTGGAAAGTGCGAATTGGATATTGGTATCATGTCATTGATTTCATGCATCATAGATATTCTGTTAGCGTGAGATTAAGTATGAATATCCACATTGGTAAGAATGGCACGGATGTTGTTTTTAAATTAACCAGCCCTCAGCTGAAATCAGCGCTGGATCTACACGTGTGAAAGCTGCAGTTTTGGTGTTTTGAGGATCGATGAACATGCCGAGTGGAACTAGCTGGGCCCAGTGTTTTAGACAAACTAACAAACTTTGTTGATTGAAATTAATGCTTTAGACTCTACACGAAGCCACCGTTGAAGGCTCAGCTGAGCTCACATTCTGCTGGTAAACTAATAGATATATTACTTTTGGTGGATTCTATAGCAATGATGCAGGTGTCAGTTTGGCTTGGTTGGTAACATCAATGATGTTAATCAATGCCAGGCCCTGTTGGTACATGTATGGCTGGCTACCCATCGGCAGGCGGCTAAACCATCTAGGTATGTAACCAGTCACTCAGGTCAACTCAGCCTGGCCATCCTTCGTGGGTAGGCGCAATGAGTACCAGCAAAAGCTGGGATGTAAACAGGCACACTATACGATGCACTGGACCCGTATCCATGGCCTCGCAGTGTAAACTCATGTCTTGCTAAGGTCTAAGCAAATGGAGATCAGCAGTGCTGTATGGGCCTTATGGTTTTGGGAAGCATCTTATGTTACTTTACTTTTCACGATGCGCTGTGACTGAGCAGGAGTTGAGAAGCGACTTTGACGAGCGGCAGCCACCGAAGTCACGGTTGTTGGTAGAAGGCAGTGAGCTGATGTCATTGAGTCGACCGAGTGATGACATGGAGGCTCTGAGAGAGAGAACGAAGAGTGTTGATGCGGACTGGCTTCGGCTGCAGACATCACTGGAAGCCTGTGAACAGTGCCTGAACTCAACACAGACGCTGGTGCTGCCTTGCACACAGGCCGCAGGTGAGCTTTCGGCTTGGATGGACACGCTTGATCAGACCATCATGGTGGAATCCAGTCTACATCCACAGACGGCTGGTGATGTCCAGCAACTGTGCAAGACTTACAAGGTATTCAAGCTGGCTTTGTGGCATAATTGTAGAGTATTGGATTTACGATCCAGATTTCATGAGCTTGATCGTTTCCTAGTCGGGTTGCTATCAAGACGCAACATCATATTAGTGACGCTGGTTCCAGTTGTCTACCGGTTTTCTGTTTGCCGAACACGAACATGTTGGATGACTTTTGTAATTTTGTTACATGTCTTTGGAGTCTGTTTTAGACTAAATGCCATGCTGATCTTTTCGTTCATAATAATAATAATAATACACCTTAGGGCATTAAAAAAAAAAATAATAATAATAATACTTGGATGGGTGACTGTCTGTGGACAGGTAAACTATCCAGGTATATAACCAACACTAACTACAACTCGGCCTTCCATCCCTGTGGGGTAGGTAAATTGATTACCAGTCTGTCTGGCTGGGGTTAAGGTAGGCACGTTTACCTGTGTCGGAGGGCACTTAACACTGTAGCAGATGACATTCTATAGCTCTGAGATGGGGGATCTATACATGACCTTTAACCTTTAAGGTACAGAGGAGTTTGTCATTGTTATGGACCACAGTTTTCTCTCCAGTAGCTGTGGAATTTTGAGCTGAGCCAACAGAATTGCCTGTTTCTGTTAAATTACTACATTTGTTAAGAATTTTGCAAAATTCAGTATTGGCCAGTGATTACTTTTATCTTCCAGTTTTAATCCAAGCTTACAAAGCATTCTGACTAAGCCACGAGTCTTCTTAAATTAACTCAACTAGTTACTTTAGCAGTCAGCAAAACTCCACTACAATGTAAAAAATATTTTACTGAGGACGATTATTGACCCTTTGATGTACACAGTGATGGACGAACGCTTTCGTGTTTCAAATGATCCAAAAGGTTTTTTCGGTTAAATGCTTAATAAATAGAATGTGTGTTAACAGAATTAGGAAAATTTGCTGCAGTGAGCTGTGCAATATGGCAAACTGGACCGTGGAATTTGGAAAAGTTTGCCACAAAAAAACTGGTCCCTAGTTATATGACAATACGCTGATGATACATCATCAGCTGGTTTAGAAAGTTACTTTTTTAGAAAGCTATTTCAAGTTACGTTACTTGTTTACATCTGGAAACAGTTCAGCCAAACTTAAACATTGAAGTTTGGTGTAGTTACACACCACACTTTTTGAGGTTCTAGCTGTTAAGTATTGAATAAAATTTGTGGAAATTAACTCCAGTTGTATTCTATTTTCATTTGTTTACTACTGTCTTTCTTTCTGCATTATTCTATATCATCAGTGTCGCATATTCAGTCACAACTGGCAGATCTGATATCTTGGAGGCCCTGAATAGAATGGTGTTATTCAGCAAGGGGTTTGAGTAGAAAACAAATGTCATAGGTGTCAGTCAGCTTATGCGTAACTGTGTGTCACTGTTCAGCTGCTGAAGTCTGACATCGATGCTCGTCGTGCTGCTGTCGATCACATCAACGAATGTCGTCAGTTGTCGGTGCTGTCACATGTCGCTGACAGCTTGACCAACACGGTTGAACGCTACGACTCGCTGACAGCTGAAGTTGACAGCATACTCTCGGCACTGTCAGCAGTTGAGCCACGTTGGCGGCACTTTGAGCAGTCTGTGGCAGACATTGGCGACTGGTTGAGCACACAGCTTGACAACGTATCACAGCTAGACCAGCTGCCGGACCACACACAGGCCTCAGCCCAGTGCCAGGTGTCTATCAGAGATTACAGTAGATTTGTTTGAATTATACTACATATATACAAATAGACACAATACATGGATAAGATGTGCAATAGAAGAAAAAACGTAAAAGACATGTATTGTATATGTGTGAGGCTATGTGAACTGTAATCATGATCACTAGTTTAGTGTAATCTTGTGGTTTACAATACCATTGTCCCATGATTTCAGTCTCATCGTAAGACTTGTATTAATTATTATTATTGGTCTGAGCATAAAAACTAGGAATTTTCAGCTCTTGACAGAATACCCATGATGTATTTGGAACATCTCAAAATATTCAGGTACAGGCAGCATACCTGTGCTGTTTATGGTTTTCATTATAATAACATTCTTATACATTATTGTTTTTACTTATGCCAATAGTGTATAGTTTTTATTGCTGATTGGATTTTCTAGTAACGTTAGACTACATTGGTTGTTGTAGGCTGAACCATTTAGCTCGTCTGTAAGACTAAGACATTTGATGGTAACTGGAAAAGTTTTTCTTCTGCAAATATTATGAGTTTTGCTATCCAAGTGTTGTGTTTATTCCACTTTGCTGGATATCGGATATCGATGACCACTGTGCTGAAAGTAATTGCTGTGGTTATTATCATTTGTTATATTTATTGTTATTTTTATTATTAGGAGATAGAGGCGGCGTTGTCAGACAAGCGTCAGGAGATTGATTGGCTCAGAGCCGAGGCTGACAATCTGTCGAAGGCTTCTCATTGGCCGGCTGATATAGACTATCTCAATGCTCAGCTGACTGGACTAGATGACCAGTGTGCCAGCCTAGATATCAAGGTTTGTTACAGCCTTTCACTCATGGTTCTGTTTTGTAACAGCTGCCGGTATGCATATTTTTAGAGCTGTCAAATTAATACATTAATTAATGCGTTAATCTGTAAATAAATTAACATGCGTTAAAAAAATTAATGCACATGCGTAAATTTATGTTAATTTACTAGATTCTGTGAAGCAAAAGTTCCAGTACTCCGTTAAACTGCAGTTGTTTGACAATCGCATGAATTCAAGTAGCTAAACTGTAGTTGCCGTTCCATTGCTGCTGTAAGTAAAGAATTATTCTGACGACAGGCTAATAGATTTCTGTGCTAACTATGACGTCAGTTATTGTTGATTATACGTTTAAAATGTGTTTCTAATTTTTTATATTTTACAGGCGGGGGCCCCCCAAACGTTGCAGGGCCTGGAGTAACTTACCCCCAAACTCTCCCTCTCGACAGGCCTGGGTGCATTGATAATATGTTAATTGATGCGTTAAAAAATTATTGCAGTGCGTTAATGTGTTAAAAAAAATTTAACTTTTTGACAGCTCTAGTACTATTGTTTATATTGATGTGCATTTGGTCAGTGTTTATGTTTCACAGTCATTTGTAGTGTGTATATTTGTTTCATATGGGCTGTACGTTATTGGCTTGATTATCACACAGTTTGTGTTTGAGTTGGGATTTTTTTACATTTGCCTTGATTTCTTTGCTGGCCCACACAAACAAACCGGAACAGTTTGCCGGAGTCAGTCCAATTACCGCCGTCGTTGCACGTTTTCCGCAGCAGACTAAAAACCAAACTTTTTGCCCGGTCTTACAGACATGACTAAGAACGTCTTATTGTGCTGACTACTATTACGTGACTTCACTGTTTAAGCTTATTGTTACGTGTCCTTGTAGTCTTAGGACTTAACGCCGCGCTGAAGTTTATTCGTCCTTCGTCATCATCATCATCAAACTATGCAGATGCAATGCACTACAAATGATTTTTTTTTACTTACTTTCTGTACTGATAATCGGTATGCAATGTGAATGCTGGTAGTTATCCGACGTAACTGCTGCTACCGCTGGTCGTGCTGAGCTCATGGATGCATACAATGCTGCCGTTGCTAATGTAAACAAAGCCGTTGACGATGCAGATTCTTCGCTACAGAATGCTACCAGTCAGAAGCCTTGCTCTGATCTACCTGCTCTCCGCTCACAACTAGCTTTACTTCAGGTCAGCTTCTCCCACTGTTTCTATAGATTCGTTATCATTGTTTTTTCCTCAAATTATGATGAAGTTGCTATTCGTTTGCAGTTATTGTTTGATGGCTGGCCGGTTTTTTTTCCATCAAAAAACCTTTGAGTGGCCCAGAGGCGATACATTATATTTAAGCCATACTATTGCAAGTTTTTTTCATAATATCTCAAATTTTAGCCACTTCGATAAGGGGCTAAAATTTGACAGCCAAATAGTCATTAGCCATATATATCCAATGAGGCTGATAAGATGTTACCGTATTTGAAAAAATGTCAAGTGAGCAGCATTGTTTGCATGGCAATTGGTTTAGGCTTATAATCGCCTTTGACTTAAGGGCACTCATTTCTGTTTACACTTAAATTGCACAACAACAATTTATACCACAATATTTTTATACTGTTCTATTTTTTTTTGCTTAGCCATCAGCATTAGTGTGCAGACTGATGAAGGGCCTACATTTTGAATGTATGCATGTAGCATCTTGTACACATTACCGCTTACTTGTAGGTTCTCTTAAACCGACTGAATGTTTGAGCGCCATGTGTGACGATGATGACGGATGCCTACACGATGCATTTCTGCACTTTAAAGTGCTTAATGTCATTATGCTGTAGGCTGCTCTAGAGAGACTGCGTGGGACGGAGAAAGAAGTTGATGAGATGAGAGAAGTTTCACGGAGACTGGAAGAGAGCTTGTCAGATGCTGAGACTGCTGCACAGATTTCAGCTCAGACTCAGCAGCTTGGCTCACGGTAATGACTGATCGTTGTAATAATATAAACACTGGTTCGTTAAAAACGTAAAGCCTTTCCCAAGTTATAGGGCGGTGACACAATGTTGATCTCTGTTTCCTTAGCTGTCAGACAGACATCGGATTACACTGCGAAAGGGATACTGGGACTAGTGCATCGCACGGTGTGCCTCTTTATGTGCCAGCTTTTGCTCTTAGTCATTGCGCCTATCCACGGAAGGATGGCCAGGCTGAGTTGACCTCGGTTGACACTGGTAGCACTTGGGACTTATTTATCACATGATGGAACGTGGTTTGTTGTCAAGTCCTGATTTTTGATTATTTAACGCGTTTTACTATTCAGCGTTGCTGTCTAGGCACGGTGTGACATCCGGCTTAATTGCACGATATAAATACTTACACTGAATTGAACCTTGATGCAATTTGTTTATTATTATTTTGTTTATTATTTATTGTTGTTACTTTATTATATATTGCATAAAGAAGTGAAGAACATTCGTCCAGAAAATTAGAAAACAGTGACATAATTCTGAATGTTGTTTGAATCATTAAGTACAGATTTGAACATTATAAAGATCTCAGTTAAATAGCACAGTCAGAAAAATTGTAAATTATGCTTCTTGTTGTTGCTGAGTGCGCTGTGGTCGACAGTTGCACATTGTGTGATGTCTTATTAGTAGTGATACGAACATTAACTTGATTTGTGGCTAGTGCTAGTAACGTTTTGTTTTTTTTTCGTTCAACTGGCCACCATGGCCAGCTTTTCCCCAAGTAATTATCTCCACCAAGGTGAACGTAGTGAACATTGGAGGAGATTAAGAGATTGATCGTTCTGTCTGTCATTTTTTTTGTGTTCATGATGACTCATAATAGCAATGACGTCATTGCACCAACAGCATAAGCAGCAACGCTGGCTATTACTTCCGCCCCTTTCCCCTGCCGCAAAGTGGCTCTTTCTTCTCCCTCCCATTTCCTTGCTGTAGGGTGTAATTGTAGGTGCCTAGTAGTAGTAGTAATGTTTAAATCACTTCACTTGGCGGAGATATGCACTCTCACGAGCGCCTTCTAGGTTTAGATGAGGCTGATTAGGTCAACAAGGAAGAACTTCTGGAGATATTTATACAATTTTGATGTCAACAGGATCAAAGCACTGAATAAATTTTCGACTGTTTTGAACCATTGTCTATTCGACTGTTTGTCGGTTTTATTAATACTTTAAAAGTCTGCCAAATGATTTAACGTTGAAGTAGCTTTGTCACTTCGGCAATTATGATTGATTAGTTTGTTGATTGTTGAGTTACATTCATTCTAGATCGTGGCTGATGGTTGATCTGTTAAGCTGGAAAGATGCAGCCGATGAGCTGGAGAAGCAGGTTTCAGCAGCGGAGCATCTTTGCAATGACTGGTCGGCGTTGGAGACTGAGCATGAGGAAGCTGAGAGGTTGTTGACTGAGTTGGAGACAGAGCTTGATGATCTGTGTGCTGATACTGATGCTGGACACCTACAGAACTCTTATCAGCAGCTGCAGGTGAGAGTTAAGTACTGTGATGCAGTGAGGCCAGAACCTGTACACCAGAAATGGTGAATTGAATTATTTCCCACTACTAAAAGTTGGACAGAAAAGCATCAGTTTTTCATTGTCCCACTTCTGATGACTTGATGTCGTTAAATTACACTAAATTGCTCAGATTTTTGCCCAGGTTTGCCAAAATTTACTACGGGTTACAACCCTGGCTCCATAAATTCTGAGGGGCAAGTCTTTTTCCCAGAAAACTTGCCCTCGGCGTTCGTGCGCATTTTCGCTTTTTGCAGCTTCTGCAGCCACTGCTGTTATGATGATGATGATGCCTTCTGGTAAGTGATTAGTCAAATGAATTGACGGACTTATAGTCACATAATCTCTGGACACATGACAGGTCATCAGTTGAGAAAACTTTCCTTATCTGAGCATCATGACATTATTAGGGGCATGTTGTATAAGTACACCTATTCAACACTAATTTTGTTTCTGCTTTTTAATGTTTTTGTCCGTTTTGTAAGTTTTATTTATTATTGATTTTGCATTGTACTGAATTAGTTGTCTGTAAGTTGCATGTGACAACTTGCAATGAATGAACATATGATGATAATGCTGGTAGCCATTTGATGTTAAATTTTTAAGACTATGCATCATTTCAAAGCTGGTCTCGATGCACAGCCGTTTAGATGATCTGTTTGAGTTGTTGGTTTAGTATGCAGTTGCTCAGTGTTAGTGAAAAGCTGTGGTCGATAACTTTGCATTGTAGCTCACAGCTTTGTTCTGTGTTCATTTGCTAAACTCATAATGTGTAAGTTGACGCATTTGTCACACTGTCAGGTGATAAAAGACAAGTTGGCGCCGTTGAAGGATCGGCTGGCACATCTCGGTGATGTCGGTGTGCAACTGTCGTCTCAGCTTGACCCTGTCACATCAGCAGCTGTCAGCAACCAGAAAACAGAACTTGACGACTGTGCAAACAAGCTCCAGTCCAGACTGCAGCAGCAGTGCGATCGGCTCGAGTCAACCATGGACGAACAGTCAAAGTTTGCTGAGAAATGCCGAGTCGTCGAGACGTTCCTCACGACGTTGCCAGCAGAGGAAAGTAGGCTAAGTTCACTCAGTCTACCAGTGGTTGAACGGAGCTTGTCGGCTGTGAAGGAGCACCTGGTGAAGATTGAGAACGTACAGCCGGAACTGACACAACTGAATCAGCTCGGCTCGGAACTGTCGCTGTCGGATAACGATGTCGGCAGGCTGGCGGAGTTAAACACTCGCTGGGAGACCACACGGGCTGATAGAGAGATTGAAGAGAAAGGATTGGAAGACCGGCTTAGCCAGCTGCAACACTGGGCAGATCAGTGTCAGCGCTGGACTGCATTTGTCACTGGCATTGAGTCTGAGATCGCCGCTCAGTTGCCTCTGTGTTCATATGATTCTCTCTTGGAAGAACAATGCCGAACTGAGGTAGGCTTCACTGGCTTTGTCATATATCTTGCTTATTTAATGTTGTGATTGTTTGATCATTATCTCTAATCAATCACTCGGAGAGACTAGAAGCATTCTACATTAGTTTTACTCGTACATGCATTGTATTTGTGTGCAGCATTCTAATATTTCATTGTTAATGACTATTTGTGTTTGTGTGAATATTATGACATGTAGTGCTTAATAATTACTTTTGCTGAAGAGGTTATGTAACAGGGTTTATCTGTCATTCTGTTTGTTTGTTTGTTTGTTTTTCTGTTAGCTCTATTACATGGAGAAGTTTTTGATGACATTTTGTCACTTGAGGGTTTGTGCGTGGCCTAACCATGAATTCTTTAGTTTTTGTTCAGTTTCAGAATTCACTAATTACCAATGTGTAGAGTGACACTTTGCAGTTTTTCTTCAGAAGTTATGATGGTCGGGTTTTGATTAAATTTTAGTGACAGTGATTAAGAATGCTGCAAGGATGAAACTCTTGAGCTGTGTTTTTGATGGCCGTAACGGTTTTGGTTAGTTAGGCAAGCCCATAAATATTTATATTGTGAATTTGCTATTTTTGTGCCCAAGCCTACCACAGTTTGAGTGCAGTAGCTGTTAACAAGAGCATTTTAATTTCCGCTTACAGCACAGCAGACGAAAACTTTTAAAGATTTCTGTTTTGTTGTATTGAGGCAATATACTTGTAAATTAGTTTTTCATGCTCTGGCACATACTATCTAATTTGAAGTACACCATGAAAAACACAACTTCTCTGACACTCCTGTTCAATGTGTGTATCGAGGGTTGCTGAAGCTGTATTGAGCCTGGTGGAGGTTTGTGACATCTGCTTGCTGCTGATGTTATCAATGTGTTGTGCCTGCTGCTGATGCTGGTCATGTTGGTTGCATGTGTATCGTAGATGTTACAAGCCGACGTGCGGTCACATGAGCTGTCGTTTCTGCTCGCTGAGGGACATTGGTTGGTTGACAGCTCCAATGACGTCAGCGCTGAGACTGCAGACTTCCGACACAACCTGGACTCCATGCAGGACCAATGGCAACACGTCTTACAGCAGGTTGTTTGTTAGCAGGACATTCGTCGTGTGTTTAAATGCTTCACTGAATACTGCTGTCAAGAGGCAATACTTGAGTACTGTTTAAATACCAAACACTGTCCTAAGACCTCAGACCACAGGGTTGGCCACATGCATTGGGCCACATGTTGAGCCCATTTGATTTTGTCTATCACTAGTATTTTGCCTTCTTCCCATTTAGTGTCCTGTTTCGGCTTTCTCTTGTAACTCCTCAGTTCCTACCTTATTGCCTGATCTAGCTTGGCTACCAGACGCTGTATCTGCTATTTAAATGCTGGCTCTGAGTATGCAAATAGGCCTAATTATTGACCTTTTCAGAAAAAAACAAGCATGACTTTAAAACATGCAGAACTTTTACTTTAAAATGCTGCATCTGTTGCAGTACTTAACCAGGCTAAATGTTTACTGCTGTCAAGAGGCAACCCTAACCCTAACCCTAACCCTAGTAGACTCATTAACTGCAGCAAAAACATACAGAAATTTGGAAGGAAAAACGTTTAAAATATAGAAATTTTTACTTCATAGCTATTCACAAGATGAATCTCAAGGCTAAAAATAATTATCGTCTTAGTGTTTCTTACCCACAGTTAGCCTAGAAAGTATTTGAAAAATACAAATATCAAATACTGGTTATCAGTATTTAACTAATGTTCAAATACTTAGTTTTTGTGTAGTATTTGATTAATTTGTTTGGCAGCAGATGCTAGATATAAAACACTCAATACATAATACTGTGGCTTGGTACAGCCCAAATTCCATTACGCCGACTTTCATCGAAACCGTGGGGAAAGTTGTGGACACAAACGATGACAAATCATGAAACCATGAAGTTTCGGTGAAAGTCGCCGACACAAATCACGAAAGTCGCGGACACAAACCATCTCAACATGTTGAGATGTTTGCGACAAAGTTCGTGACAAAGTCCGGAACAAGTTCCCGACAAAGTCATGGACTTGTCGCGGACACAAATCATGAAAGTTGGCGACGTGATTTGTGTCGCGGACTTTTATGATTTGTGTCTGTGACAAGTCCGCGACTTTGCCGGGAACTTGTTCCGGACTTTGTCGCAAAGTCGGCATAATGGAATTTGGGCTTACGGGCCAGACTGCTGACTGAAAGGTCTCCGGATCGACTCCGACCTGGAGTCTGGTAACAACTTTGGGTAAGTTGTTCACACACATGTGCCTTTGTTTACTAAGTAGTATAATTTCGTACCAGCCATGGGGCGGTGATGTCCCGCGTCTGAGAAGGTAACCGTAGGTCTGGCGTCGCACTGGCCATGCATCACGGACTCAGTGGTCTATCCACCTATGTGCTCAACGGCCTATGTCAGGGAGATGAGCACCCCATCTATGCCCCGAAGGGCTCGGCATGCTTTTGCCTTTTTAAAATACACAGTACTCTTACAACTGCTAATGCATCTTTTAAACAGTAACGGTATTGAAATACTTGACAACGTTGCAGGTAGCCCAGCGGAAATCAGACATTGATGGCAGACTACAGCTGTGGCAGGATTACAGCAAGCTGCGTGATAAACTCTCTCTTGTTCTGGACGAAGTTGACCATTCCGTGGATGATAACCCGGTGACGCAGTGTGATGCTGAAAAGGCAAAGCAGCTGCTGGATCTGTATCATGTGAGTGATGCTTGTGATTGATGCCGTAGTTCTGTCAGTTCCTTGGTGCACGTTGCATGTGCTTATATGATGCTGTGCGTTCGTTACGTCTTTGTGTCATGTGGTAAGGTTTGCTGTCTAAGCAGAGTGACTGTCAGTCATTGTAGGGACTTCCGACGCGTATCTTAGCTCAACTTTTGCTCGTCTAAGACATGCCGGCCTTAACTCTTTTAGTGTTCAGACTCATAATGGGTCTGGTTTTCTACCAACAATTGCGTACAGGATTGATTATACATTTGTAACTGTGTGTGGTCTGCAGGGTTTGCAGTCCAAGCTGGATGACTGCAAGCCGTTGGAGGATAGTCTGAGACACACCATATCTCTACTGTCACCTGTCTGTGACAAGCCAGAAGCCGAGCAGTTAGCTACGGAGCTTGCCGGCATCATCAGTCGTCATGGCAACACGTCCGACGAGGTTGAGACGAGGATTCGGCAGCTGGAGGCAAGGCTGAGGTCGTGGGATGAGGTGAGGGTCGGGATGAGTGAATGTTCTCAGACTCTCAGCGATGCTCAGAGCTTCATCTCGACTGATGTCACTGCGCCACCTGTCAGTCGGCGTGACCTGCAGCTACAGGCCAATAGAATCAAGGTAGTAAATGTTCAAAGCTTGAAAGGCTAAAGGTTGTGTATAGGTCTTTACGGCAAACGCATCTCAGAGCTATGAAGCGTCACCTGCCATACGGGATCACGCAGTGTTACCCTGCCACATGACACAGGTGAACATGCGCCCCTTAACCCAAGCCAGACAGGTTGGTACTACTTGATTTACCTACCCCAGAGGGATGGAAGGCTAAGTTGACCCTGAATGTTGGTTATATACCGGAATGGTTTACCTGCTGGCAGACAGTCACCCACCCACCGATTCAGTTGATAGCATCCTGACTGAGTGATGAACCAACGATCTCTTAAGGTTGTCACTGCAGTGTACCGATGCTGTTAATAGTAGACTAACTAGCAATTTTATTAACTGCTCTGTGCATCCCTAAGGGCCGGTTTCTGAGTTTTGTCCAGTAAGTCAGCTTAGTTTGTTAATATTTATGACGTTTTTGCCAACATTCAGTGACTGGTCTGTTTATATAACCATGTGGTCAGCATTGCTCAATAACAACTGTCGTTATTGGTAACTGTTATTGGACATTGCTGAACGAATGTGAATTGGTGAGTAGTTAACAAAAAAAATGGGAAACCCGCCCTAAATTTCGTTTTGATCTTTTATCTTTTGACCTGAGAATTGGCACGCTGGTGAGTGGTGACTGCCACTTTTGGTTCTTACGCACCTTTTAGTTTTTGAGTAAGGAGGCTGCACCGGACAGATGGACAGAGGGATGGGTAAGGTCCATAATGCAGGCTATTTATATTGGATGGCCACATAATAATATGTTCTCAGTAATATGTTGGATTAATGTTGTATTGTGTTGCATTGTTTATAGTAGAGCATTAGCAATTTTTTAAAATATGTTTACGAATTACGATATTTAGTTTATTTACATATTTGCTTGTGCATTATTTCTGTTAACTAGAGCCACTTAAGGAGATTGCGTATGATGATACTGATTGCGGTTCAGATGTTGTAGTATATTATGTTGCAATCCTGCATACAAAAGAACTGCTGTTTGGTGTAGAACTAGACCCATTATAATCCTGTTATTTATATCAGCAAGATTATTATTATTATTAGGCTATTATTATTTTTGTAGTTGTTCTTATCATTATTATCGGTGCAATTGTTTGTGGTGCAGAAGTTACATTCCAGTTTGTCGTCGGACCATCGTGTGGTGGACTTGGTTCAACTCGTCAGTGAGTTAACTGCGCCCGGAGGCACAGAATCAGAAGAGTCAAAGGCACTGGAACAGAGTCTCGGAGAACTGGAGCGGCAGTGGACGGAGACGGTGGACCAGCTGACTGTCAGACAACAGGTAGACAAGCATCTGTGTTATCTATGGAAGTGATGTCATCTCTAGGGTATTATGTCGTGTTAAAATTTGTTGTTGTAATCATTGGTAGAAGTCATTTTGTGGACAGTGAAGGTATGTGACCCTATAACTTTTGATATGCACTTTTTGTATCATTTATCTTGCTGTTGTTGCATGCTGTCACGTGGTTGCTGCATTACAGATTGTTCATAAAGCTTTTCCATTCTTCTGGGGGAAATTGGGTCTGGAGCCAGGGCCTAAGTTGGGGCACATTCACTTGTGTCAGGTGTCAGGTAACACCATGTGATCCCATATGGCAGGTGACGCTCTGTACTAGTCTGTAGCTTTGCAATAGGTTTCCCATAAAGAGTTATGCACAATCTTTAACCGTTAACCTTTATACATTTGGCATCGGTGCATCATTGTTGTTTGATAGGAATTGGACGACTGGCTCAGTCAGTGGGCTCAGTTTGATGACCGCCATCAGAGACTGATGTCTGCCTTGACTCTGCTTCAGACCACCCTTGATTCCACCGACACGGTGAACGCCAAAGATGCTATTGCCACAATTGAACAAGTCAGTGCTTCATGTTGTAAACATGCACGAATAATTACAGAGCATATTTCCGGCTTTATTCATGTCGGTGTTTATTCAGGGCTGGTTTCTGATTTTTAACGCTAAAAATGTTGTGCAGCATTTTAGTTCTTAACCTAGCTTGTTGTCTGTCCAATGCAATGCATAGCATTGGACAGAGTATAAAATCGCCTTTGTGTCCGTGCGTCCGTGCGTGCGTGCGTGCGTCCGTGAGTGCATGCGTCCGTGCGTAAAACATTTCTTAAGCTATCTTCCTTCCACCTTCCCTTCCCCTTCTCCTTTCCCTTCTCCTTCCCCTTCCCTTTCCACGTCCCATTCTCCTTCCCCTTTTTCTTCTCCTTCCCCTTCCTTTT